>Ga0265296_1000684_pt1 | contig 46979 bp, 42 predicted proteins | sample MunlanPumphouse1_FD_189073 | JGI IMG/M metagenome (GOLD analysis project Ga0265296, IMG submission 189073) | Groundwater microbial communities from a municipal landfill in Southern Ontario, Canada - Pumphouse #1 | ecosystem: Environmental > Aquatic > Deep subsurface > Groundwater | place... | reverse complement strand
TATCCAGAGTGGCGAGCTGGTGGCGTTGCTGGGCCCCTCCGGCTGCGGCAAGACCACCTTGCTGCGCATCATTGCCGGCCTGGAAACCCCGGACGCCGGCAGCATCGTGTTCCACGGCGAAGACGTGTCCGGCCATGATGTGCGTGATCGCAACGTCGGGTTTGTGTTCCAGCACTACGCGCTGTTCCGCCACATGACCGTATTCGACAACGTCGCATTCGGCCTGCGCATGAAACCCAAGAGCCAGCGCCCGAACGAAACCCAGATCGCGGCCAAGGTTCACGAGTTGCTGAACATGGTGCAACTGGACTGGTTGTCGGATCGCTACCCGGAACAACTCTCCGGCGGCCAACGCCAGCGTATCGCCCTGGCCCGTGCCCTGGCGGTGGAGCCCAAGGTGCTGCTGCTCGACGAACCCTTCGGCGCCCTGGATGCCAAGGTGCGCAAGGAGCTGCGTCGTTGGTTGGCGCGGCTGCACGAGGACATCAACCTGACCTCGGTGTTCGTGACCCACGACCAGGAAGAAGCCATGGAAGTCGCCGACCGGATCGTGGTGATGAACAAGGGCGTGATCGAGCAGATCGGCTCACCGGGCGACGTCTACGAAAACCCGGCCAGCGATTTCGTCTATCACTTCCTGGGCGACTCCAACCGCCTGCACCTGGGCGAAGACCAGCACGTACTGTTCCGCCCGCACGAGGTGTCGTTGTCACGCCATGAACTGGAAGACCACCACGCCGCGCAAGTGCGCGACATCCGCCCGCTGGGCGCCACCACGCGGATCACGCTGAAGGTCGAAGGCCAGAGCGAACTGATCGAAGCCGAAGTGGTGAAGGACCACGACAGCCTCACCGGGCTGGCGCGGGGCGCGACGTTGTTCTTCAAGCCCAAGGTCTGGCAAAAGGCTTAAAAAGATTGCAAAAAACCTGTGGGAGCGGGCTTGCTCGCGAAAGCGGTGGTTCAGTCACTGGATGTACCGACTGAACCGCCGCTTTCGCGAGCAAGCCCGCTCCCACATTGGGATTACCGGTGCCTCTCAGGCCGTGGCGTTCTTGTGACGCACGGCCACCGGCCCCGACCGCTCCTCGATCTGCCGCTTGAGCTCATGGCGCAACCCCACCAGAAACGCCAGCTCCGCCACCACAAACAACGGCCCCACGATCAGCCCGGACACGTCGTCGACGAACGCAGGCTTGCGCCCTTCGTAGTAATGGCCGACAAACTGGATCACCCAGCCCACCACAAACAGGCCGATACCGCTGCTGAGCCACACCAGCGTGCTTTGCGCTGACAGCACATGCCCAGCCCAAACCGACAAGCCCATCAGCACGCTCATCAACACCCCAAGTGCCAGTTCCAGGCGCAGGTAGAACCCCGCAGAAAACAACGCCAGCAACACCGCCGGCGACAGCCACAGGCCGGCCACCGTCCATTCGGGGCGTGACAGCAGCACGGCGACGGCGACGACGATCATGGGGATGCCGATAAAGTGGCTGGCGATGTTGCGCGGGTCGCGGTGGTAGGCGGCGTATTGGCTCAGATGGTCGACGAGGCTTTTCATTGTTATTCCTCCTGTAGGATGCTTGATCATGCCCTGTAGGACTGCGACAAACTGTCAACTGGGCGACAATCTTTGGAGTTCTCATGGACGCAGAGTCTTGGCATGGACGGCTGTCCAGCGGCCACTGGTACCGTCATCTGCCTGCTCCCTTGCAGCATAGTCTGCTGGCCCACGCCCGCGTGCGGCAGCTGACGGCGGGGCAGGTGCTGTTCAAGCGTGGCGACCCACCGTGCGGCCTGTACGCGGTGCTGGAGGGCAGCCTGCGCATCAGCGCGGTGAACGAGCAAGGCAAGGAGGCGTTGTTGAGCCTGGCGCAGGCGCCTTTCTGGTTCGGTGAAATCGCTATGTTCGACGGCCTGCCACGCACCCACGACGCGTGCGCGGTCGGGCCTTGCACCCTGTTGCAGGTACCGCAGGCGGCGATGCTGCAACTGCTTGCGCAAAGCCCGGCCTATTGGCGGGATATGGCCTTGCTGATGAGCCAGAAGTTGCGGCTGAGCTTTATCAATATTGAGCAATTGAGCCTTGCGCCCGCCTCAGTGCGGGTAGCCCATCGGTTGTGGATGATCGCCGAGGGTTATGGCGAGATCGATGGCTCGCGGCGTGTGGTGCAATTGGCGCAGGAGGACTTGGCGGCGATGCTGGGGGTATCGCGCCAGACGACCAATACGCTGCTCAAGGCGTTGCAAGAGCAGGGGGTTGTGCGGTTGGGGTATGGGGAGATTGAGATACTTGATGTAGGAAGGTTGCGGGAGATGGCGCAGGGTTGATGCGGCGCCTGGAAGGCCCCATCGCGGGCAAGCCCTCTCCCACATTCGAATGTGTTCACAAACCAAAAATGTGGGAGCGGGCTTGCCCGCGATGGGGCCAGTAAAGCACTACAAAACCTCAGTCCGGCTGAAACGGCGAAGCACTGAGCACCACCCCCGTCTCCTCCACATACTGCTGCCAGTGCCCAATCAAGGTCGTCAGCTTTTCCGGCTGGCTCACGGCCAGGTCATGGATCTCCCCAGGATCACGCCCCAGGTCATACAACTGCCAGGTCGCCGGCCCTACGGGCCCCGGGATATACACCGCCTTCCATTGCCCCTGGCGAATCGCCCGGCGTCCGAACAGCTCCCAGCCGGTGACGGTATGTTCGTCGTGCACCTGCGCGGTTTCCCCAGACAAAAAGCCCAGCCACGACTTGCCCCGCAGCGGTGCAATCGGCTTGCCGCGCCACTGTTTGCCGGGGTGGCGCACGCCGGCCAGGTCGAGAATGGTCGGGGTGATGTCCATCACCGTGCCGAAGCCATGGCTGATCTGCCCCTTGAGTGCCAACTGCGGGTAATGCACCAGCGCCGGCACACGAATCCCGCCTTCGGTGGTGAAGGCCTTGAACAGGCGCGATGGTGCCGTCGCCACCTGGGCCCACGATGGCCCATACCAGACATAGGAATTGGCGCGGCCGATATTGCCCAGGCTGTTGTCGTAGTGCTGGTTTAGGTAGGTCAAAAGCTCGGGGCCGAACTTGGGGAAGGCTTCCAGCAGCGCGCCCTCGGCACCGTTATCGGACATGAAAAGGATAAAGGTATTGTCCAGTTGCCCCTGCTGGCGCAGGTACTCCACCACCCGGCCAATGTTCCAGTCCATGCGCTCGACCATCGCCGCATAAACCTCCATGGCTCGCGCCGAGACCTGGCGTTGTTCATCGCTCAAAGCCGCCCATTGGGTGTTCAGCTCGATCAGCGGATGGGGCTCGACGTCGGCATCGATCAGCCCCAGGGCCTTGAGTTTTGCCAGGCGCTCCAGGCGCAGTACCTCGGGGCCGGCGTCGTAGCGGCCACGGTATTTATCGACGATCTCCACCGGCGCCTGCAGCGGCCAGTGCGGCGCGGAAAACGGCAGGTAGGCAAAAAAGGGCCGGGCCTGGTCGCGCTCCTTGAGGTACTGCAAGAGCTTGTCGCCAAAGGCATCGGAGGAGTAGAAACCCTCGGGCAATTGCTCGACGAAGGTGTCGTCCTCGATGTACAGCGCCGGGGTGGATTTGAGCAGCCCGGGCGTGCTGGCGTCGTAGGGCGGCTCGAAACCATAGTGGTTGGCCGCCCCCGGCAACAGCGAGAACGAACGCTCGAAACCACGGGCGTGGGGCGCCAGTTCCGCCGTCAGCCCCAGGTGCCATTTGCCGCTCATCAAGGTCTGGTAACCGGCCTCGCGCAGCAGTTCGGGCAGGGCCACCACCTTGTCGTTGAGGTAGCCTTCGTAGCCCGGCTTGCCGATCAGCTCCGGGGTCAGCGCCTCGGCCATGGTGCCGATCCCGGCGATATGGTGGTCGGTGCCGGTGAGCAGCATCGAACGGGTCGGCGAGCAGGTGGGCGCGGTGTGAAAGTCGGTCAGGCGCAGGCCGTTCAGCGCCAGGGCATCCAGGTGCGGCGTGGCGATTTCCCCGCCAAATGCGCCGAGGTCTGAGAAGCCCATGTCATCGGCCAGGATCACTAGAAAGTTGGGACGTTGCGGCATCAAGACACTCCTCAATCAGCAGGCAATAAAGGCCAGGGGCAGGTCACGGATCTGCTCAGGCAGCGGCGGTTGGTAGTGGTCGTCGCTGATCAGTTCGTGCAGCAGTTCTTCGCGCAATTGGTGGAAGTCAAAGCTGCTGCGCTGGCGCGGATGGGGCAGGGCGATATCCACCACCTGCTTGATCCGCCCAGGCCGGGGCTCCATCACCACCACGCGGTCGGCGAGGAAAATCGCCTCTTCCACATCGTGGGTCACCAGCACTGTGGTGATCTTCGCGCGGGCACGGATCGCCAGCAGTTCATCCTGCATCTGTTGGCGGGTCAGGGCGTCGAGGGCGCCGAAGGGCTCGTCCAGCAGCAGGATGCGCGGGCTGGCCACCAGGCCACGGGCGATCGCCACCCGTTGTGCCATGCCGCCAGACAATTGGTGCGGGTAGGCGCGGGTGAAATCGGTGAGGCCGACCAGCTCGATAAAATCGCTGATGCGCTGTTGGCGCTGGGCCTCGCTCAACGGCTCGTTGACCAGGCCCAGGCCGATGTTTTGCGCGACCGTCAGCCATGGGAACAGACGGTGTTCCTGGAACACGATGCCGCGCTCGCCGCCGATGCCTTCCACGGCCTTGCCATCGACGCGGATCTCGCCGCGAAACTGCGTGTCCAGGCCGATCAGCAGGCGCAGCAACGTGGATTTGCCGCAGCCACTGGAACCGACAATCGCGACGAACTCGCCTTCGGCGATATCCAGGTTGAATTCGCGGATGGCCTCCAGTTCGAAGCCATCGACGTCAAAGGTCTTGCCCACATGGTTGAAGCTGACAATAGGTGCAGTCATGCGTGTCTCCAGCGCGTGGCGCGGGTTTCGATGCGTTGGCCGATAAGGTTGAGTGCCGCGCCGGTGAGACCGACCAGCAGCATGCCGCTCATGATCAGGTCCATGCGCAGCAGCTGTTGGGCGCCGATCATCAGGCTGCCGATGCCGCCATTGGACGGCATGAAATATTCGGCGCCGATGGTGCCCAGCCAGGCGTAGATCAGGCTCAGGCGCAGCCCGGCGAAAATCCCCGCCGCCGCCCCTGGCAACACCAGGCGACGCAGGCGCAAGGCCAGGCTCAGGCGCAGCACCTGGGCGGCTTCATTGAGCTGCGGCGAGAGGTTCAGCACGCTGCGTTGAGTGGCGATGAACAGCGGGAAAAACGCGGCCAGGGCGATAAACACCGACTTGGCCAACTCCCCCAGGCCGAACCAGGCGGTGAGCAGCGGCACCCAGGCAAAGATCGCGATCTGGCGCAGGGCCGCCAGGGTCGGGCCGAGCACTCGCTCACTGCGGCGCGACAGGCCCAACAACAGGCCAAGGGCAAAACCCAGCCCGCCGCCGAGGAGCAAACCGCTCAAGGTGCGTCCCAGGCTTTTGCCCAGGGCACTGAGCAGGCTGCCATCGAATACGCCGCTGGCGGTGGTGTACAGCACGGTCCAAGGGCTGACCAGGATATTGGGATCGACCCAGTCCAGGGCCGTCGCTGACTGCCACAGCGCCAACAGGCTCAGGGGCAGCAACCAGGGTTGCAGGCGTTGCCAGCCTTGATAGCGCGGGCCACGGCGGATCTGCGCGGTAGCCGGATGGGGCCAATGCACCCATTTGCGGTCCAGCCAGCCAATGCCGCGATCCATCGCCACGCCCAGCACCCCGATCACCACGATGCACACAAACACGATATCGAGCATGAACAACTGCCGCGCCCAGACCATCAGGTAGCCGATGCCTTCGCTGGAGGCCAGCAGCTCCACGGCCAGCAGCGAAGTCCAGCCGGCGGCCAGGGCCAGGCGTACCCCGGCCATGAACGCGGGCAGTGCGGCGGGCAGGATCAGCCGACGGATCAACAGGTGGCTGGGCAAGCGCAGCACGCGTGCGGCCTCGCGCAAACCGGGCTGGGCATCGCGCACGCCGACCAGGGTGTGCAGGGTCACGGGCACCACAATCGCCTTGACCAGCACCACCAGCTTGAGGGTTTCGCCAATCCCGAAAAACACCATGAACAGCGGGATCCACGCCAGGGTCGGGACTTGCGACAGGGCGCTGAACGTCGGGAACACCAGGCGTTCGGCACGGGCACTAAAGCCCAGCAGCGCGCCCAGTAACGCCCCGGCCCCGATGCCGGCCAACAGCCCCCAGAACAGCCGTTGCAGGCTGATCGCCAAGTGGCTCCACAACTCGCCGCCGGCCAATTCCACGGCACTGCTCCAGACCAGCGCGGGCGCCGGCAGGATTTGTTCACTCATCCAATGCTGACGACTGGCCAGCCACCACAGCGCAAACAGCGTGAGTGGCAGCAACCATGGCAGCAGGCGTTCACTCAGGTTCGGCCAATGGGTCTGCTCGCCCTTTGACGTAGCGGCCAAGGGCAGGCTCAACAGTGAGATTCGGGCCATGGAAGACCTCCGTGGTCGGCAGGTTTGTTATGTGATTTTGATCTTATAAATAAACAATCAAGATTATTTAGGGATAAGAAAAACCATTTAAAGCCTCTGCCCGACACGCATCCAATGCATTTGAAGAATATTTTCCATGCTGTTGATGCATAACCCTCTGGAACCGGCGTCTGCGGCTGCATAGTCCAAAAAGCTATTAAATAGTGAATTTATAGTATTTAAAGTTTTGTTCCCGTTGTGCGTACTTTCTGCTCCCCAGGCCACCGTCGCCCACAGGAGCACACCCCATGAAACTGCCCTTTAAACGCTTGATCACCTTGGTCGCCGGCACTGCGCTCGCCGGGTTGGTGCACGCCGCCGACCTCAAGGAAATCCGTATTGCCGTGCCCGACCTGAGCGCCGGCACCCAGAACAGTGGGGGCGGCCTGACGGATGTATTGAGGAGCCAGCAGATCTTCGAAAAAGCCTTCGCCGACCAGGGCATCAAGATCCAGTGGAATTACTTCAAGGGCGCCGGCCCCGTGATCAATGAAGCCTTCGCCAATGACCAGGTAGACCTGGCTTACCTGGGCGACCTGGCTGCGATCATCGGCCGCTCCAATGGCCTCGACACCCGGCTGCTGAGCGCCACCGCTCGCGGGGTGAAACAGTACCTGGGCGTGGTGCCGGGTTCGGGGATCAAAACCTTGCAGGACCTGAAGGGCAAGCGCGTGGCGGTGTTTCGCGGCACGGCCACCCAACTGTCCCTCAACGGCGCCCTGGCCAGCCAGGGCTTGAGTGAAAAGGACCTGAAAATCATCAACCTGGACTTCAACGCCGCCGTGGCCGCCCTGGCCGCCAAGCAGATCGATGCGACCTGGGGCGGGTCGAACCTGAGTTCACTGCAGGCCAAGGGCTTGGCCGAAATCCCCCTGACCACCAAGGACCTGGGTGGCGCGGGCAGCGTGCAGGCGGTGCTGGTGGGCAGTGGCAAGTTTGTCGACGCCCATCCCGAGGTGGTGGCCAAGCTGCTCAAGGCCCAGCAGCAGGCGGTGCAGTGGTTGACCGATGACAACAACAAGCAGGCGTATATCGAGCTGGTGTCGGGGCTGGCGAGTTATCCGCCGGTGATTCTGACCAATGATTTGAAGGACCAGAAACTCAGCGAGATTTTCCCATCGACCCTCGATCCGGTGTTCCTGGGCAAGCTGCAGGATGCGGTGGATCTGGCGTCGAAGGAGCGGCTGATTCGCAAGCCGTTCCAGGTCAGTGATTGGGTGGTACCGGGGTTGGCGGCGGCTGGGATCTGAAATCTACAGTGCATGAACGGGCCTCATCGCAGGCAAGCCAGCTCCCACATTGGAATGCGGTCAAATGTGGGAGCTGGCTTGCCTGCGATGGCGCCCTTCAGACCGCCACATCCACTTCCTGGCGATCCACCGCCACCAACGTCTCGATCATCGCCTTGGCTGCCGGCGACAAGCGTGAGCCGGTGCGGCTGACTATCCCGCAACGCGCGCTCATGGTCTCCATGTTCTGCGGCAGGTTGCGCCAGTGCAGCAGCACCAGCGCGCCGCGGGCGATGTCCTCGGCAAAGGCTTCCTCGGTGCCCACGCCGATGGCGTTGGACTGCAACACGATCTTCACCAGCGCCGCAAAGTGCTCGGTCTGGATGCTCGGTGAAAAGTCCATGCGCCCACTGAGGTTCGCCAGCAGTTTGCGAATGCCCTGGGAGATCAGCGGCGACGCCAGCGGGTAGTCGAACATGTCGTTGGTCGAGAGGCTGTCCTTGGCCAGCAGCGGGTGCCCCGGCCGGCAGAAAAACACCCCACGCTTGGGCGTCAGCGCCTGGGTCTGGAAGTTCGGGTCGGCTTCGAACTGGCGGATGTCGGCGATAAAGAATTCGATCTCTTCCCGGCTCAGGCTGCGGCTCAGGGTTTCCCAGTTATCCACCTGGAACCGCGTGCGGATTTTCGGGTGCGCGTTGACGAAGCGCGCCACCGCATCCGGCACCAGTTTCACGGCGGGCGCCGGGCCACAACCGAAGCGCAGTTCGCCGGCGTCGAGCTTGGTCATGCGCGTCACTTCACTGCTCAGCAGTGCTGCGCCGTGCACCAGGCTCAAGGCATGTTGCAGCACCACCTGGCCTTCCGGCGTGGGGCGCAGATCCTTGTGGCCACGGTCTACCAGCACGCAGCCGAACTCCTGTTCCAGGCCCTGGATGCTGCGGCTGAACGCCGGCTGGGTGATGCCCATGGCGTCGGCCGCGCGAACAAAACTGCGGTGTTCGTTAAGGGCGATGAAGTAGCGCAGTTGGCGAAGATCCATATGCTTTCCCGGCATTTTAAAAATAGGTCGAAGGCATTTGCGACCAGGGGAGCTGAGGTTTTAAATGCAAGCTCTTATTCCGTCAACGAAGCATGCGTTCATTTGCTAGACCTAAATTGCATATGAATAGAGCGTTGGCGCAGCGTCACCCCACCGTAAGCAGACACATGAGGGTCATCCAATGAGCAATGCCGCACTCGCTGTTCAACCCGTCGCCCTGGCGCTGGATATTCACCCGGTCGCTGGGCGTATCGGCGCCGAGATCCGGGGCATCAAACTGTCCGGCGACCTCGATGCCGCCACCATCGAAGCCATCCAGCAAGCGCTGGTGCAGTACAAGGTGATCTTCTTTCGCGAGCAGGCGCACCTCGATGACCAGAGCCAGGAAGCGTTCGCCCATTTGCTCGGCGAGCCGATTGCCCATCCCACGGTACCGGTGCGCGATGGCACGCGTTTTCTGATGGAACTGGACGGCGGGCGTGGTCAGCGCGCCAACTCGTGGCACACCGACGTGACCTTCGTCGATGCCTACCCCAAGGCCTCGATCCTGCGTTCGGTGCTGGCGCCGGCATCGGGTGGCGACACGGTCTGGGCCAACACCGCCAGCGCCTACAACGACTTGACCGCCGAGGTGCGTGCCCTGGCCGACACCCTGTGGGCGGTGCACAGCAACGAATACGACTACGCCGCGCGCAAGCCGGATGTGGCGCCGGAAAAGCTTGAGGAGTACCGCAAGATCTTCACCTCGACGGTGTACGAGACCGAGCATCCGGTGGTGCGTGTGCACCCGGTCAGTGGCGAGAAAACCCTGCTGCTGGGGCATTTCGTCAAACGCCTGAAGGGTTACTCGCAGGCCGATTCCGCACACCTGTTCAACCTGCTGCAAAGCCACGTCACCCGCCTGGAAAACACCGTGCGCTGGCGCTGGAGCACCGGCGATGTGGCGATCTGGGACAACCGCGCCACCCAGCATTACGCGGTGGATGACTACGGCACCCAGGAACGCATCGTGCGCCGCGTGACCCTCAAGGGCGATGTGCCGGTGAGCGTGCAGGGGCAGCGCAGCCAGACCACCAAAGGCCTGTAGCCCACCACCGAACCAATGTGGGAGATCCACTGTGGGAGCGGGCTTGCCCGCGATAGCGATATGTCAGTTAACAGCTATGTCGACTGATCCACCGCAATCGCGGGCAAGCCCGCTCCCACACTAGCCCGCGTCCCGTTTACCAGACGCCGATCTGCACCACCTTCTCTGCCTCAGGCTCACCATAACGAAACCGCTGGCCACGCAGTTCAATCTCCCCGTGGCTGATGGTGGTGCGCCGTTTCAAACCCCGTAGCCATTCGAACAGATAACCCTGATGCACTTCGCGCACCTGGGCGTACGCCGGGTCTGCGCCCAGGTCGTGCAGTTCCTGCGGGTCGTTTTCCAGGTCGAACAGTTGCGCGCGAAAGCCGTCATAGGCCAGGTATTTCCAGCGTTCGCTGCGCACCATGGTCATGCGGCAGCGGTCGATCGGCTGCGCCAGGCGCTCGCGGGCCGGGGCCTGGAACGCGTAGTCGTATTCGGCGATGGCGTAGCGGCGCCAGTCCGTTTCTACCCCATGCAGCAGGGGGATCAATGAGCGGCCTTCCAGACGATGCTCGGCGCTCGGCAAGCCCAGGGCCTCAAGGAAGGTGGGCAGGGCGTCGATGGTTTCCACCAGGCGCCGATCCACCGTGCCCCGGCTGATATCGGCCGCGGCGCGTGGGTCGCGGACAATCAGCGGCACACCCACCGCCGGCTCCAGCAAAAACTCCTTTTCGCCCAGTTGGTGGTCGCCGAGGAAGTCGCCATGGTCGCTGGTGAACACAATCAGCGTGTCATCCCAGCGACCTGTGCTTTGCAGCACATCGAACAGTCGACCGAGTTGGTCATCCACCTGCTTGATCAGGCCCATATAGGTGGGAATCACCCGCAGCCGCACCTCATCGCGGGAAAAGTTCAGGCTCTCCTGGTGTTGGCGGAAGGCTTGGTACACCGGGTGATCGCTGGCTTGCCCAGGCTCGGCGCGAACTGCTGCCTGCACCTGATCGACGCCATACAGCGCGTGATACGGCGCGGGCGCGATATAGGGCCAGTGCGGCTTGATGTACGACAGGTGCAGGCACCAGGGGTGCTCGCCTTGTTCGTGGATAAAGTCGAGGGCGCGGTCGGTGGTGTAGACCGTTTCCGAATGCGCCTCGTCCACCCGCGCCGGCAAGTGGGCGTTGCGCATCTGCCAACCGCTCAGCACCTCCCCGGCATCGCCGGCGGCGGCATTGGCCCATTCATGCCAAGGGTTGGTGCCGGCGTAACCTTGCGCGCGCAGGTAATGGGTGTAGGGCGCGGACTCGCGTTTATCGGCGAACAGTGGGCTGTCGGGGAAGATGCCGTCATGGCGAAAATACGCTTCGAAACCGACCTCATTGAGGGGCTGCGCCTGCGCGCTGTCGGGGTCGATATCCAGGCGTTGCAGGGCATCGAGATTGGGCGTGGCGTGGGTCTTGCCCACCAGCGCGGTGCGGATGCCATGGGGGCGCAGATAGTCGCCGATGGTCAGCTCTTCGAGGGGCAGCGGCACCGCGTTCCAGGCCACCTGATGGCTGCTGACATAGCGCCCGGTATAGGCCGACATGCGCGACGGTCCGCAGATCGTGCCCTGGGTGTAGGCGCGACTGAAACGCACGCCAGCGGCGGCCAGGCGGTCGATGTTGGGGGTGTGCAGATGGGCGTGGCCGTAGCAGGAGAGGTAATCGCGACGTAGTTGGTCGCACATGATGTAGAGCACGTTGCGCACATGGGGCATGGGGGTCACCGGATGAGGGGCAGGTGAGGGTTTTCGCCGGTTGGAGGGGGTTGATGCAAGTGCATTTGGGGAATGGGGTTTATGCAGTTGGTGCATGGGTGTGACGACTGGCGCCATCGCTGGCAAGCCAGCGCCTACAGGTTGATCGCATTCCATTGTGGGAGCTGGCTTGCCTGCGATAGCGGTGGCTCAGACCGCAAAATTCTCCAGCGAACACACCTCGTCATCCTGCTCATCCACCTGCTTGATCTGCTCGATCATCGCCTCGGCCAACGGTGACAGCCGATACCCGGCGCGGCTGACGATGCCATAGCGGGTGTAGCGCTCCTCCAGGTCCTCGGCCAGCCCCTCGATCGTCAACCGCACAAGATCGCCCCGGGTCAGGTGCAGCGCATCGCTGTTGGCGCTGACGATACCGATGGCGTCGGAACGCAGCACCACCCCCAGCAGGCTGTAGCCGTTCTCGCACTCGACGTTGGGCGTGTAGTCGGGCCGGCCGCTGAGGTCGACGATGACCTTGCGCAGGTTCGGGGGGCGGATGGTCACGGCCAGGGGATAACTCATCAACTCGGCGGCGCTGACCCTTTCGCGCTGGGCCAGCGGGTGTCCGCTGCGGCAGCAGAAATGCCATTTGCGCGGGCGCAGGCGGTGGGTGTGGTAGTCGGGGTTGGCTTCGAAGTGGCGGGTGTCGGCGACAAAAAACTCGAACTCTTCACTGAGCAGGCGCTTGCCCAGGCTTTGCCAATCATCCACTTGGAACTGCACACGAGCCTTGGGGTAGCGCCCGATAAAGCTGCCGATGGCGCGCGGGATCAAGCCGGCTGCCGGGGCCGGGCCACAACCAAAGCGCAGCTCGCCGGCTTCCAGGCCATTGAACTGGCTGATCTCGTTGGCCAACTGCTGCGCGCCACTGACCAGGCGCCGCGCATGTTCCAGCAGCACCTGGCCTTGTTTGGTCGGGGCCAGGTCCTTGCGCCCGCGATCCACCAGTTGGCAACCGGCACTGTGCTCCAGGGCCTGGATGCTGCGGCTGAAGGCCGATTGCGACAGGTTCACCGTGGTCGCGGCGGCGACAAAACTGCGCTGTTCGGCGAGGGCGATGAAGTGACGGAGCTGGCGCAGGTCGATATGCATTTTTCACATTAAAAATATCGGGGAAATGCATTGGCTATGCATTAGGTCGACTCCTTATAAAGGCTATCTCTTATGCAGTAAATGTTTGTAAAAACATAAATAAATAACTTTATGGAATATGTGGCAGTACATATTCCGCACGACCGGAGCCGCTTATGAGTGTGTCGAAGCCCGTTGTACCGTCCTCCCTCTGGCGGCTCAAACGCCTGCCCCTGGCGCTGTTGCTGGCGGGCAGTGCCGGCTGGACGCCGAGCCAGGCCGCCGAAACCCCCGCCCCGGTGCCCAAGGGCGAGAGCGCCAGCGGGCAACTGGAGACGGTCACCGTGACCGCCCGCCGCCGCACCGAAAGCGCCCAGGAAGTGCCCACGCCGATGAGCGTGATCGGCGGCCAGGCCCTGGAGAGCCAGCGGGTCTATCGGATCCAGGACTTGCAGCAACTGGTGCCCAGCGTCAACGTCGCCTACATGCATGCGCGCCAGTCCAGCGTGTCGATTCGCGGGCTGGGCAATAACCCGGCCAGCGATGGCCTGGAAGGCAGTGTCGGGTTGTACATCGACAACGTGTACCTCGGGCGCCCGGGCATGGCGGTATTCGACCTGATGGATATCGAGCAGCTTGAAGTGTTGCGCGGCCCGCAAGGCACCCTGTTCGGCAAGAACACCACGGCCGGGGTGATCAATATCAGCACCCGCGCGCCGAGTTTTACTCCGGAACGCAGCATCGAGACGTCGGTGGGCGAAGACGGCTATTTCCAGACCAAGGGCACGATTTCCGGGCCGCTCAACGATGAATTGGCCGGGCGCTTTTCTGCCTATCGCACCCGCAGCGATGGCGATATCAAGAACGAATACAACGGCCACGATCTCAACGGCGGTTCACGCCAGGGCTTTCGTGGGCAACTGCTGTACAAGCCCAACGAGGCCTTCAACCTGCGCTGGATCGGCGACTACAACGAAGAGGCCTCCAGCGCCGGCACCCGCGTGTTGTACAGCACCGGGCCGACCATCAATGGCACCAACCTCTACCAGTCGCGGGCGGATGCAGCCGGGGCGACCCTGGTCAACGGCGCGCACCGCAAGGTCAACCTGGACAACGACCAGCGTGTCACGGTGTTCCAGGGCGGTACCTCGCTGGAGGCCAATTGGACCCTGCCCAGCGACTTCACCTTGACGTCGGTCAGCGCCTATCGTTGGTGGAATTTCACCCCGCGCAACGACGATGGTCTGAACGTGCCGGCGTCCTACAACGCTGGCGTGTCGGTGGAAGACAAACAGTGGTCCCAGGAATTTCGCCTGGCGTCGCCGACCGGTGGGTTCTTCGATTACGTGGTGGGCGCCTACTACTTCGGTTCTGATCTGGACAACAAATCCTTCGCCTACTACGGACCCCAGGCTGATATCTGGAACGGCACGCCGACAGGGGCCTTGAGCAATGTCACCAGCATCGGCAACGGGCATATCCGCACCGACAGTTTTGCCCTGTTCGCCCAAGGCACCTGGCACCTGACCGAACGCCTGGATTTCACTGCCGGCCTGCGCGGCACCTATGAAGAAAAAAGCGCCTGGGTCAGCCGCAATGCACCTGTGGGGGGCGCAGCCGTCAGTGGCGCGGCGGCCACTGCGCGCAATGGGCGCACGGGCGCGTATGACTCCGGCGACCTCAACCAATACAGCACCAGCCCGTCCGGTTTGCTGAACCTCAGTTATCGCTTTAGCGATGACGTGCTGGGCTATGCGACCTTGTCCCATGGCGAGAAATCCGGTGGGGTCAACCTGGCGGTAGGCTCGGCCCCGACCGCTGGTGCTGACTCACTGTTGATCGGCACCGAGCGCGCCAACAACGCCGAGCTGGGCTTTAAAAGCACCCTGTGGGATCGTCGCCTGCAACTCAACGCCAACCTGTTCTGGACCCAGGTCAATGGCTACCAGACCAATGCCTACGACTACGGCAACCGCGTGCAGTACCTAACCAATGCCGGCTCCGTACGCTCCCGTGGCGTGGAATTGGAAAGCACCCTGGTGCCGATCCGCGGCCTGACGCTGAACCTCAACGGCTCGTTCAACGATGTGCGTTACCTGTCGTACAAAGATGCGCCATGCCCACCGGAAGTCAGCCTGCGCCCTGGCGCACCGGCCTCGTGCGACCTCAGCGGGCATCAGGTGGTGGGTGCCTCGAAGTGGATTGCCAACGCCAACGGCGAATACAAATGGAACCTGGATAACGGCTTCGAACCCTACGTTACCGCCAGCTATGCCTATCGTTCGAAGGCGGTGGGCACAGTCGAGGATTCGGACTATGGGCAGATTCCCGGTTATGGGCTGGTCAACCTGTCCACCGGCCTGCGTGGCGATTTCCAGCAGGGTCAATGGGATGTGTCGTTATGGCTGAAAAACGCCTTCGACAAAACCTACTACACCACCCTGTGGACAGGCGGCAACGGTGGCTATGAAGGGCTACTGGGCACCCCGCGCACCCTGGGCGTGACCGGCCGTTACGATTTCTGAGTGCATACCTGTAGAAGCGAGCTTGCTCGCGAAGAACCCCCAGACGACGCGGTTAACCTGGTTCTGCGCGTTATCGTTAACGTTTTTCGCGAGCAAGCTCGCTCCTACAAAGATCAGCGAGCCGCTTTCTGGGTGGTGACGGTCGCTACGACTTCTAGCCACCAGTCACCTGTAGGAGCGAGCTTGCTCGCGAAGAACCCCCAGACGACGCGGTTAACCTGGCTCTGCGCGTTATCGTTAACGTTTTTCGCGAGCAAGCTCGCTCCTACACAATCAGCAAGCGGCGGTGCTGCGGTAAGTGGCTGGGCTGAATACCCGGGTGACCACCAGCATCGCGATCACTGTCACGGTCAACACCGCCCAGGCGCTGACAAAACTGCCGGTGAGTTCGCGCAGCCAGCCGGTCATCCAGGGCGACACGGCATTGATCAAGAAGCCCACGCCCTGCACGAATGCCGCCAGTTGCCCGGCTTCCCGTGGGTCACGGCGGTGGTCCAGGGTCAGCAGCAGGCTCAGGGCAAAGCACGCCCCCAGGCCGAAGCCGATCAGCGCCACCCACAGGTGTGGGTATTGCAGCGGCGCCCACAGCAGGCCGAGATAACCCACGGTCTGGGCCAGCAGGCTGATGGTCAGCAAGGGCCGGCGGTCGATACCGCGTTGCGCCAGCGCCGGCATCAACAGCGCGGCAATCACCTGGAAAATCGTCATGAACGCCAGCAGCGAGCCGCTGGGCAGCACGCCCCAACCCAGTTGCTGGTAGTACGCCGGCAGCCACGCCACCATGCTCATATACCCGCAGTTCACCAGGCCGAAATACAGTGCCAGTAACCAGGCGCGGCGGTTGCGCAGGCCCTGGAGCGGCGGCGCCACTTGCAGGTTTTTCGCCGCGCCCAATGGCAGCCACGCCCACAGCAGCAACGCGCCAAGCGCCGGCAGCAGCCAGATGCCCAGGCCGGCCTGCCAATTCTGGAAATGGCTGGCCACCAGCGGGCTGAGCAGCGCCGCCAAGCCACCGCCACCCATCAACGAGGCTGAATACACTCCCATCGCCAGGGGCACCCGTTGGTGGAACTGGCGCTTGATCATCGCCGGCACCAGCGCCTGGATCAGCGCCACACCGGCCCCGCCCAGCAACGCCGTGGCCAGCAGTGCCGGTGCCTGGCCCAGTAGCCAGCGCGCCAGGCATGCGAGCAGGATCATCATCAAGCCCAGGGCGATCCCGCGTCGTTCGCCCAAATGCGCCTCGACGCGGATGCCCACCAGCGCCACCAGCCCCATGCACACCACCGGCAGGCTGGTGAGCAAGGCACTGCTCTGGAAACTCAGGCCGGTAGCCAGGCGGATCTCCCCGAGCAACGGGCTGATGGAGCTGAGGATCGGCCGCAGGTTAAGGCCCAGCACCACCAGCAGGCCCCAGCCGGCGAGGGATTTATTCAGGGTCATGCAGGGTCTTCCATTGACGGTAAAGGGCTTGCATGGCCGGCATCGGCAGGTGCTCGACGGGCAGTTGCTGGGCGGTCAGCGGCAGGCTCATCTGCTGGTAAACCGCGGCAGTCGACAGCCCGAACGGCGCGGCCATTTCATTGCTCGCGGCAAACACCACGCGGGCCACGCCACACAAGTACATGGCACCCAGGCACATCGGGCACGGCTGGCCGCTGGCGTAGATCACACAGCCTTCAAGGCGTGGGCCGAGCTGTTGGCTGGCACGGCGGATGGCGAGCATTTCGGCATGGGCGGTGGGGTCCTGGTCGAGGTGGATCTGGTTGACCGCCTCCACCAGCACAGCACCGTCCTTGACCAGCACGGCGCCAAACGGTCGCCCGCCCCGGGCCACGTTGTCCTGCGCCAGGGCGACGGCGCGTTGCAGCCAGGCTTGATCGTGTTGTGGGCTCATTGGGCACCTGCTTCTTGCAGCAGTTTGGCGATGGCGACCTGGCCGCGCTTTTGCGCCTGTTGCAGGGGGCTGATGCCGTCGCGGTCGGGCAGGTTCACATTGGCACCGGCGCCGATCAGCATGGCGACGATTTGCTGATGGGCGAGGCCGCCGTCCGAGAGCACGATGGCCTCCATAAGCCCGGTCCAGCCCAGGCGGTTGACGTGGTTGACGTCGACGCCGGCGTCGATCAGCAGGCGCACCGTTTCCACGTGGCCGCGCTCGCACGCCGGGATCAGGGCGGTGCCGCCGTAGCGATTGGTGCTCTTGAGGTCGGCGCCATGGGCCAGGGTCATGGCCAGGATTTGATTGTGGCCGCTGGCGCCGGCCAGCAGGTAAGGGCTGTCTTGCATCAGGTTCTTGCGGTTCACATCGGCCCCGGCCTCGATCAGCGCGCGGGCGATATCGACGCGATTGGCCTGGGTGGCCAGCAACAGCGGCGTGCTGCCATCGATGGCGCGGGTATCCAGATCGGCACCCTTGGCCAGCAGTTGCTCGACCTGCGCCAATTGCCCGGCACGCACGGCGTCGAGCAAACCTTTATCGGCGGCCATGCTGTTACTTGCCACCATCAACCCCAATGCCAGGGCGGCGGTTTTGAAAGGAGTAGGCCATGCCATGGGAACCTCGTTTCAGTGCAATGAACGGGAAGTATGGCCACCGCCTGATGTATTCTGAAATTAAATATAACCATGCCAACCAGTGGCAAACACGATGGTGGTGTTCATGTTCGATCCCGTGCTGTTGCGCAGTTTTATCGCCGTCGTCGACTGCGCCAATTTCACCCGCGCCGCCGAACGCCTGCACCTCACCCAATCCACCGTCAGCCAGCAATTGCGCCGCCTGGAAGACAGCGTCGGCTGCCGCTTGCTTGACCGCGATCAGCGCCGGGTGGTGGCGACGGTCGAGGGTGAGCGCCTGCTGGCCTATGCGCGGCGCATCCTGGCGCTGAACGAAGAAGCCGCCGATGTGCTGATCAACCAGCAGAGCGATGGCGTACTACGCCTGGGCGTGCCCGAGGACTTCGCCGCCGAGCGCTTGATGCCATTGCTTTCGGCGTTTGTCGTGGCCTATCCACGGGTGCGCCTGGAGGTCACCAGCGGCCTGGGGCCGGCGCTGCTGCGCCAGTATCGCGGCGGCGAATTCGATGTGTTGCTGGTCAAGCAGATGGGCGACAGCGATGACTGCCTGGCCTCCTGGCCGGAGCCGTTGTGCTGGGTCGACAGCCGCCGCATGCCGGCCCTGGGCCGTGACCCATTGCCCCTGGTGGCGTTCCCGGTGGGCGGCCTGTACCGCAATGAAATGCTCCAGCACCTGGAGGTGGGTGGCTGGCGCTGGCGCATTGGCTATTCCAGCGCGAGCCTGGCCAGTGTGTGTTCTGCGGTGGCGGCGGGGTTGGGTATCAGCCTGTTGCCGGAGCGGGTGGTGCAGACCGGGCACGTGGTGCTCGGCGCTGACAGTGGTTTACCTGCGGTGCAGGGCGTGCGGCTGGCGCTGTATGGGCGCAGTGGGATGGGGGCGGCGGGCCAGAGCTTGCAGCGTCAATTATGGGATTTATGCGAGGCCAATCCGCGCTGAGTCATGCCTTTGAGGAATATTTTGCATGCCCGCAAAGCATCATGATTTTGCCCCTCGCCGCCAGGCCGCGTGGGGCGTGGCTTTGCTGGATGGGCTGAGTTTTTATATTCCTGTTCGGTCTATGTATAACTTTAAAGATTACTTTAAGAGATAAGCGTCTGGCCCCGATGATTCAGCTCTCGACGGTCGCCCCGCAGGCCCGTCGGTTTTTTCGCTGAAGACAGCAGGGAGTGAATCAATGGGCAATGTCCAGACCGCCGCCAGTGCACATGAGGCGCTGTGGCGCCAGGCACCGAGTGGTGAGTTGGTCGACCTTGGCCGGCCGCACCGCGCGCCCTTGGGGCAGTTGCGTTTGCAGAAAACCCCCAAGGGGATCTTGAGCCGCCGTGAAGGCATTTTATTGGGCCTGTTGGCACTGGCGCTGCATGGCGCGGTGATCTATTGGGTCAGCCAGAAACCGGTGCCGGTGCTGCCGATTGTGCCGCCGGAAATTCCACCAATGACCATCGAGTTTTCCCAGCCGGCGCCCCCGGTGGTGGAACCGCCGCCGCCTGTACCGCCGCCGCCACCGCCTCCGGTCGTGGAACCACCGCCGCCTGTGGTGGATGAGTTGGCGGCCAAGCCGGCGCCACCCAAGCCGATCCCCAAGCCCAAGCCCAAACCGGTGCCCAAGCCCGAACCCAAGCCTGCGCCAAAAGCCGTCGAACAACCGCCCGCGCCACCCCAGCCGGCACCACCGGCGCCCACGCCAGCCCCGCCTGCGCCGGCACCGGTAACACCTGCTTCGGCCAACGCCGCGTACCTGAAGAACCCGGCGCCCGAGTACCCATCACTGGCCCAGCGCCGTGGCTGGGAAGGCACTGTGTTGTTGCGGGTGCATGTATTGGCCAGTGGCAAGCCCGGTGAAATCCAGGTGCAGAAGAGCAGCGGTCGCCAGCAACTCGACGACGCCGCACTCAGCGCCGTGAAGCGCTGGAGCTTCGTGCCCGCCAAGCAGGGCGACGTGGCACAGGATGGCTGGGTCAGTGTGCCCATCGATTTCAAGATTCATTGAGCCTTTGCTCGACACCCTATCGCTTACACCGAGGTACACATCATGACGTTACTGGCATCTCCACTTGAATCCATCGAAAGCGCGGTGATCTGGCTGCTGGTGGTTTTTTCCGTCGCCACCTGGGGCCTGGCTCTGCTCAAGGGCGTGCAGTTCGCCCGCCTCAAGGCTCAGGATCGCAAGTTCCACAAACAGTTCTGGGCGGCGTCGAGCCTGGATTCGGCCGCCGAGCTGAGCGAAACCCATCCCGGCGCCGCCGCCCGTGTGGCCCAGGCTGGCTACGCCGCGATCCAGGTGGGGGATGCGCCGCACGCCGCTGACCTGAGCCAGGCGATCAACCATCAGGACCGCCTCGAACGTGCCCTGCGCCAGCAGATCGTGCGTGAACGGCGCTCCCTGGAAACCGGCCTGGCTGTGGTCGCGAGTATCGGCAGCACCTCGCCCTTTATCGGCCTGTTCGGCACCGTGTGGGGGATCATGGAAGCATTGAAAGGGATCAGCGCTGCCGGTTCCGCCAGCCTGGAAACCGTGGCCGGCCCGATCGGCGCGGCGCTGGTCGCGACCGGTGTGGGGATCGCCGTCGCCGTGCCGGCGGTGCTGGTCTACAACTACTTCCTGCGTCGCCTGAAGCTCACGGCTGCCGACCTGGACGACTTCGCCCATGACTTCTACAGCCTGGCGCAGAAAAACTCGTTCCGCGTGCTGGTCCACCCGGCGCTGCATAAAAACGCCGCCCAGGGCAGCGCGCAAAAAGTGAAGGAGGCGTCCTGATATGGCCTTCTCTACCCAAGACAGCGACGAGGTACTCAGTGAGATCAACGTCACGCCCCTGGTGGACGTGATGCTGGTACTGCTGGTGGTGTTTATCGTCACCGCCCCGCTGTTGACCAACGCGATTCCGATCAACCTGCCCAAGACCGAGGCCGTGGCCCCGGTGGAGCAGAAAGACCCGCTGGTGGTGAGCATCGACGGTGCCGGCAAGGTGTTTATCAACAAGGATGAAATCCAGCCGGACCTGCTGGAGTTCAACCTGCAGGCCGCGAAGGCGAAAGATCCTGAGGTGCGGGTACAACTGCAGGCTGACGATGGTGTGAATTATGGCGAAGTGGCTCGGGCCATGGCGTCGATTGAGCGAGCGGGGATTACCAAGCTGTCGGTGATTACTGCGCGTTAGTGTCAAAAGCCTCGACAATTTTTTGGCCGTCTCCTTGGCAGGGTGCGGCCTTTTTTTTTGCCTGGGATAGCGGTGGTCAGTTGATGCCGCTTTTGCCTGTGGCGAGCGGGCTTGTCGGTTGGATACACCACAAAATAAATGTGGGAGCTGGCTTGCCTGCGATGACGGTGTGTCAACTGCCCGTGCATTGCCTGAACCACCGCCATCGCGGGCAAGCCCGCTCCCACATTATTTGATTGATGGGGATGTGTTTTTGGTTATTAACAAATAGCTTCTTATTCCTTAACGAATATATGCCCCGTCCCTATACTGGTCAGCAACGTTAAACGCTGCAGGAGGGCACACCCATGCACAGCGAGTTGATCCGTTACCTGATCGTGCCGGGCTGGCAAGGATCGCCAGAAGATCATTGGCAAACCCATTGGCAGAACAGCCTGCCCAACAGCGCTCGCGTGGAGCAGGCCGACTGGCTGACCCCGCGCCGTGAAGACTGGGTGGCGGCCTTGGCCGAAGCCATTGCGGCCGACAGCACTCCGGTGATCCTTATCGCCCATAGCCTGGGTTGCATCACCGTGGCGCACTGGGCGGCCAGCGCGCCGTTGCAGTTCTTGCGTCAGGTGCGCGGTGCGTTGCTGGTGGCCCCGGCGGATGTCGAGCGCCCGGCGTGTGCGCCTGCCTTGCGCAACTTTGCGCCGATCCCCCGCGACCTGTTGCCGTTCCCCAGCCAGATCGTCAGCTCCGACAACGACAGCGCCGTCAGTGCCCCTCGGGCCCTGGAACTGGCGCGTAACTGGGGGGCTGAAGCCGGGATTCTCGCGGGGGCCGGGCATATCAACGTGAAGTCCGGCCACCAGCGTTGGGAGCAGGGTTTCGCCTATCTCTATCGCCTGCAAAACCGTCTGGAGCATCACTCCCGGCGTCGCGCCTAATACCTTTTCAACGCCCCGTCCCTTAAGTGGAATTGGGGCGGGAGCCTGCCATGAGCCTGCATGAAACCTTTGGCCAGCCACTGCTGACCTTCCCCGACGCCGAAAAAAGCCCCCTGAGCATCCGCGCCAAGGCACTGGTGTTTGTCGACCCCCGTTCAAGACAGCTGCGCGAAGACCTCGAAAGCCTGGCCCCGCGAGCCTTGCCCGTGTTGATTCGCGGCGAAACCGGCAGCGGCAAGGAATTGCTGGCGCGCCATATCCATCGCGGCAGTGACCGCAGCGGCCTGTTTGTGTCGGTCAACTGCGGCGCAATCAGCCCGACCTATGCCGATGCTGAATTGTTCGGCTATGCCGCCGGCAGCCACAGCGGCGCGGCCAGCAGCCGGGCTGGCTGGTTCGGCTCGGCCAACGGCGGCACCTTGTACCTCGATGAGATCGGCGACCTGCCGTTGCCGATCCAGGTCAAGCTGCTCGCCGCCCTGGAAAACCACGAAGTCACCCGTGTCGGCGCCCATCAGCCGAGCCCGGTGGACGTGCGCCTGGTCGCCGCTACCAGCATCGACCTGGCCCAGGCCGTGGCCGTGGGTAAGTTCAATGAGCGCCTGTTCCATTACCTCAGCGAAGGCCAACTGGAACTGCCGGCCCTGCGCGAGCGGGTGGGTGACATCCTGTCGTTGGCCGAGTACTTCCTGGGTATCTACAGCCAGCGCCTGGACCTGCCGGTGCCATTGATCAGCGAGGACGCGCAGCGCGTGCTGGAGCAGCACAGTTGGCCGGGTAATACCCGCGAGCTAGAGAACGTGATCCACTTTGCGCTGCTGGTCAGCAGCGGCGATGAAATCTTGCCGGAGCATTTGAACCTGCCGGTGGTGTCGGTGGCGCAGATTGAGCATCAGGTGCGACAGATCCTGAGCAACGGCAGCGAAATCGAGCGCGCAGCGTTGACGCGTCTGTTTGGGGGGTTGGGCTCTGTATGAGCAAAATGGAATATCAAAGTGAATAAAAGGTATTGTTCGGGAATAAAAAATATCGGTATTGTCCATCCCACGCCGCGATAGCACATCGCTGGCACCCCCATAAGAAGTGGTCGTCACCGACGCCCCGGATTTTCGATTAAGGACACTGCATGAAAAAGGTTCTGTTGTTCACCGCCCTGGCGGCTGCCCTGACTGCCGGCATCGCTCAAGCCAACGAAAAACTGGTGGTCGCGGCCACTCCAGTGCCCCACGCCGAGATCCTTGAGCTGATCAAGCCGACCCTGGCCAAAGAAGGCGTGGACCTGGAAATCAAGGTCTTCACCGACTACGTGCAACCGAACGTGCAAGTGGCCGAGAAGCGCCTGGATGCCAACTACTTCCAGACCCTGCCGTACCTGGAAAACTTCAACAAGGGTAAAGGCACCAACCTGGTCACCGTCGTTGGCGTGCACGTTGAACCGTTTGGTGGCTACTCGAAAAAGATCAAGAAAATCGAAGACCTGAAAGATGGCGCCACTGTTGCCATTCCCAACGAAGGCTCCAACAGCGGCCGCGCGCTGTTGCTGCTGCAGAAGGCCGGTGTGATCACTCTCAAAGACCCGACCAATGCCCTGGCCACGCCAAAAGACATCGCCAGCAACCCGAAGAACCTGAAGTTCAAGGAACTGGAATCGGCCCTGCTGCCCCGCGTCCTCGACCAGGTTGACCTGGACTTGATCAACACCAACTACGCCCTGGAAGCCGGCCTGAACCCGGCCAAGGATGCGCTGATCATTGAATCGTCCGATTCGCCGTACGTGAACTTCCTGGTGGCGCGTCCAGACAACAAGGACAGCGTCGCGATCCAGAAGCTGTCCAAGGCCCTGACCAGCCCGGAAGTCAAAGCCTTCATCGAGAAGAAATACAGTGGCGCGGTGGTGCCAGCGTTCTGATTGCCCAAACCCCCTTCAAGGTTTGAACGCCGACGGCTGATACAGCGTCGGCGTTTTTTATTGGGCAATGATGGCCAAAATTGTGGGAGCTGGGCTTGCCCGCGATGCAGGCACCTCGGTGTGTCAGTGACACAGAGGTGATGCTATCGCGGGCAAGCCCGGCTCCCACACAAGCCCGCATTGGGTTGGTGTCATGCCTGTTAATCCCGGCTGTTGATCGCCCGGCGCAACGCCACCAACCACTTCACCAAGTCCTGCGGGTCGATCGGTTTGGTTTCGCTCATCTGTCATTCCCTCGCTGATTAAATGGCCCTCAGTCTGGCCACGCGCTGCCCATCCCTGTCGTTCAGCGCTGAAAAAAAGACCCTTCCTACACGCCCAAGAACCTTAGCTGTCACCTGCCAACCCGGCGAATCCACCGGTTAGCTTTTTGGGTGATATCAATATGCTATTTCGGTATTTAAATTTTGGTTTTTATACCTTTAAAGTCAGCGCTTCCCGGCGTTACCCACGCTGGACCGGACTGCGTTTACGCCGCATTACCCCTGCGGCGCCCAGGACTTGAAATGACTTTTGACTACGCGTTTATCCTCAGCACCCTGCCGGCGTTTCTCAAGGCCGTTGGGGTGACTCTGCAAGTGGGCTTGATCGCCATCGGCACCTCGCTGCTGGTGGCGCTGATCAACTCAGCCTTGCTGGTGTTCCGCACGCCCTACCTGTCGCGCCTGGTGGCGTTGTATGTGGAGCTGGCGCGTAACACGCCGCTGCTGATCCAGCTGTTCTTCGTGTACTTCGCCTTGCCGGCCCTGGGTTTCAATATCTCCGGGTTCTGGGCGGCGATTATCACCATGACCTTTTTGGGCGGTGCCTACCTCACCGAAGTGCTGCGCGCCGGTGTGGAGGCGGTGCCGCTGGCGCAGATCGAGTCGGGCAAGTCCATCGGCCTGTCCGACTGGCAACTGCTGCGCCATGTGATCCTGCCCCAGGCCGGGATCCTCAGCCTGCCGGCGTTGTTCGCCAATTTCATTTTCCTGCTCAAGGAGACCACTGTGGTCTCGGCGGTGGCGGTGCCGGAGATTCTCTACACCACCAAAAGCTACATCGCCCTCTACTACAAGACTTACGAGATGCTCGCCGTGCTCACGCTGATCTGCGTGTTGTTGTTCTTGCCGCTGTCGCTGCTGCTCAGCCGCCTGGAAAGGAGGCTCCAGCATGGCCAGTTCGGGTCTTGAGTTGTTGTGGGTGTCGTTGCCGCAACTGGGCAAGGGCGCTGCGCAAACCCTGTCGATTTCGTTTTTGAGCATCGCCTTCAGCACCCTTGGCGGGGTGGCGTATGGGGTGCTGCGCACGTTGAATGTGCGTGCGATCAACCTGCTGCTGCGCATTTACCTGGAGTTGTTCCGCGCGATTCCGGTGCTGGTGTGGCTGTATCTGCTGTTCTTTGGCCTGCCGATTTTTACCGGCCTGAGCATCCCCAGTTTCTGGTGTGCAGTGCTGGTGCTGTCGCTGTGGGGCGCCAGTGAAGTGGGCGAAGTGGTGCGCGGCGCGTTGCATTCGCTGCCACGTGGGCAGCGGGAGGCGGGGCTGTCGATTGGTTTGTCGGCGCCGCAACTCTACGGCTATGTGCTGTTGCCCCAGGCGCTCAAACGCATGACGCCGCCGACCATCAACGTCTACACGCGGATCATCAAGACCAGCTCCTTGGCGGTGCTGATCGGCGTGGTGGATGTGATTAAGGTCGGCCAGCAAATCATCGAGCGTACCTATGAGTCGGTATTGATCTACGGCGCGCTGTTCCTGTTTTTCTTCTTTATCTGCTACCCGTTGTCGGCCGCCTCCAAGGTGCTGGAACGGCGCTGGGCCCAAGCATGAGCGCATTGATCGAGTTCCAGGGTTTCAATAAATTCTTCGGCGAACAGCAGGTGCTCAACGGCATCGACCTGAGTGTGCAAAGCGGCGAAGTGGTGGTAATCCTCGGCCCCAGTGGCTGCGGCAAAAGCACTTTGCTGCGGTGCCTGAACGGCCTGGAAGTGGCCCACAGCGGCAGCCTGCGGCTGGCCGGCAAAGAGCTGCTGGATAAGCACACCGACTGGCGCCAGGTGCGCCAGGACGTGGGCATGGTGTTCCAGAGTTATCACCTGTTCCCCCATATGAGCGTGCTCGACAACATCCTGCTGGGCCCGCTGAAAGTGCAAAAACGCGAACCCCGCGAGGCCCGTCATCAGGCCGAAAAACTGCTGGAGCGGGTAGGGCTCGCCGACAAGCGCGATGCGTTCCCGCGCCAGTTGTCCGGTGGTCAGCAGCAACGCATCGCCATCGTCCGCTCGTTGTGCATGAACCCCCAGGTCATGCTGTTTGATGAGGTCACCGCCGCCCTCGACCCGGAAATGGTCAAGGAAGTGCTGGAGGTGATCCAGGACCTGGCGCGCGATGGCATGACCCTGCTGATCGTCACCCATGAAATGGCCTTCGCCCGCGCCGTCGCCGACCGCGTGGTGTTTATGGAGGCTGGCCGCATCCTCGAACACAACACCCCCGAGGCCTTCTTTACGAACCCGCAGACCGCACGCGCGCAGCAGTTCCTCGAGAAATTCTCGTTTGTTTCAACACTGCCCAAGAAAATCAAGGAACTGGAGCTGTCATGAAAACTGCCAAGTTGTTACTGCCGCTGCTCGGCCTCGCCTTACTGGCCGGCTGCAACAAAACCGAAGAACCGGCCAAACCCGCCGCTGCCGCGCCGGCGGCGGTGAGCTATATCGACAAGATCAAGGCCCGCGACAAGCTGATCGTCGGCGTATTTACCGATAAGCCGCCGTTTGGCTTTGTTGATGAAGCCGGGCGCTACGTGGGTTTTGATACCGACATCGGCCGCCAGTTTGCCAAGGACCTGCTGGGCGACGAAAACAAGGTCGAGTTCGTGGCCGTGGAGCCGGCCAGCCGCATCCCGTTCCTGCAGAGCGACAAGGTCGACCTGATCCTGGCCAACATGACCGTGACCCCCGAGCGCAAGGAAGCGGTGGAATTCACCAACCCCAACCTGAAAGTCGCGGTCCAGGCCCTGGTGCCTAACGACAGCGTGGTCAAAAGCCTCGACGACCTGGCGACCCGCACCACCATCGTCACCACCGGCACCACGGCCGATATCTGGCTGACCAAGAACCACCCGGATTGGAAACTGCTCAAGTTCGAGAAAAACTCCGAATCGCTGCAAGCCCTGTCGGCTGGGCGTGGCGATGCCTATGCGCAAGACAACCTGGTGCTGTTCAGCTGGGCCAAGCAGAACCCGGGCTACCGTGTGCTTGAAGAGAAGCTGGGTGATGAAGCGCCGATTGCGCCGGCGGTGAAGAAGGGCAATATCGAACTGCGCGACTGGGTGAATGCCGAGTTGGCGAAGCTGGGTGAAGAGAAGTTCTTGCTCAAGCTGTATGACCAGTACGTGCGTAAAGAACTGAGCGATGACACCAAGCCTGAGAGTGTGATTGTTGAAGGGGGTAAGTGGCAGGGTTGATCCTGTACTGAATGCTCCACCGCTATCGCGGGCAAGCCCGCTCCCACAGGAGAATGCATTCCAAATGTGGGAGCGGGCTTGCCCGCGATGGCGGCAGTACAGGCGCCGCCTACTGAGGCCAATGCCAAGCCGGCTCATCCAACACCCGCTGCCCCACAATCTGTGTCTGTCCCATCACCTTCTCCAGCACAATCGAATTGCACCCCTCATCCTGCTGCAGCGCCGCGATCAAGCGGCTGGCATGGGACACCACCCACACCTGGCATTGCTTGGATGCCTGGATGATCAGGCGTGCCAAGGCTGGCAGCAGATCCGGGTGCAGGCTGGTTTCCGGCTCGTTGAGCACCATCATCGTTGGCGGGCGTGGCGTCAGCAGCGCGGCGATCAGCAGCAGGTAGCGCAAGGTGCCGTCCGAGAGCTCCGCCGCTGACAGTGGGCGCAGCAATCCTTCCTGATAGAACTCAATGGCGAAACGCCCGCCCTGCAAGGGCGCGATATGCAAGCGCGCGCCAGGAAACGCATCACTCACCGCCTGTTGCAATGCTTGGGGATCGCCGATTTCACGGATGGTCTGCAACGCTGCCGCCAGATCATGGCCGTCGTGATGCAGGACCGGTGTACGGGTGCCCAACTGCGGCTGGCGTACCGGTGCATTGGCGTCGCTGCGAAAGTGATCATAGAAGCGCCAGCCGCGAATGCTTTCGCGCAGCATCAGCACCTCCGGCGAGCCGCGCAGGCTGCCGACCTGATCGAACAGGCTGTGGTAGTTGGGCGTGTGCTGGGCCAGCACATCCCAGGCCCGCCCGTCTCGGGCACGGACCATCGGCCCGGAGCGCTGCACCAGCAGGCTTGCGGGACGGTAGACATGGCCGGCCCAGATGCATTCTTTCTTGATTTCGGGGTCGAGGGAAAAACATGACGTGCTGAGCTCTGGCAAACCCAGGGAGATCGCGTAGCTGAAATCGTCCCCGGCAAATCCCAGGCGCAACCGCTTGGCACCGTGGGGCACACTGGCTTGCACCGCGACTTCACCATTGAGCATGCGTCTGCTGATGCTTTCGGGGCCAGCCCAGAACGTCGAGTCCAGGCCACCTTCGCGGGCCAGCGCATTGATCACGCCGCCCTGGGCGGTTTCTGCCAATAGGCGCAAGGCGCGGTACAGGTTGGATTTGCCGCTGCCATTGGGGCCGGTGATCAGGTTCAGCCGATCCAGCGGTACCACCAATTTATTGATCGAGCGGTAATTGGCCACCGCTAAGGTTTTCAGCATCAGGGGCGTTCCCGGCCGGCATGGACTGCCATCTTACCCTGTGGAAGCCGGCTTGCCGGCGATCAGGCGACGTCGCGCAATTCCCATAGGCGAAGGTGGAACCCTGAACTAAGCTCACAGTCGCATACACACTGGCACGTCGGTATCACGCGAAAGGAGTCTGCATGGGCGGTCCCACCTCAACAGTTATTTGTAGCGTTGCCCTGCTGGTGCTGCTGAGCGGCTGCGGCCAGGAAAAACCTGAGCCCAAGGCCCATTCCAGGGTGTTTGTGCAAACGGTGCAGCCGACCGATTTTGCAGCGGCGGTGACCCTCACCGGGGATATCCAGGCGCGGGTGCAGACCGATTTGTCATTTCGCGTGGGCGGCAAGATTATCCAGCGCATGGTCGATGTCGGCGACCGCGTGACGGCCCGGCAAGTGCTGGCCAAGCTCGATCCCAAGGATTTGCAGACCAATGTCGATTCCGCCCAGGCCCAGGTGGTGGCGGAACAGGCACGGGTCAAACAGACGGCGGCGGCTTTTGTGCGTCAGGAAAAACTCCTGCCCAAGGGCTACACCAGCCGCAGTGAATACGATGCCGCCCAGGCCGCATTGCGCAGCAGTCAAAGCGCCCTGGCTGCCGCGCAGGCGCAGTTGGCCAATGCCCGCGAGCAGTTGGGCTATACGGCGTTGATCGCCGAAGCGCCGGGGGTGATTACCGCGCGCCAGGCCGAAGTGGGCCAGGTGGTGCAGGCCACCGTACCGATCTTCAGCCTGGCCCGCGATGGCGAGCGCGACGCGGTGTTCAACGTCTACGAATCGCTGCTGGCCGAACCTGCGCCGGATGTACCGATCACCGTCAGCCTGTTGGATAACCCGAGCATCAAGGCCGTGGGCCGGGTGCGTGAAGTGACCCCGGCCGTTGCGGCCAACAGCGGCACCGTGCAGGTGAAGATCGCCCTGGATGCCTTGCCCACGGGCATGCAACTGGGCTCGGTGGTCAGTGCCACCGCCAACGGGCAAGCCAAGGCCAGCATCGAGCTGCCTTGGGCCGCGTTGACCAAGGATCTAAGCGAGCCCGCTGTGTGGCTGGTGGATGGCGACGGCAAGGCGCAACTGCACAAGGTCACCGTCGCCCGCTACCTGACCGGTAAGGTGATCATCGGCGATGGCCTCAAGGGCGGCGAAAACGTCGTGGTGGCCGGTGGGCAATTGCTGCATCCGGGCATGCTCGTGGAGATCGCCCAGGCGCCGGACCAGGCCCAGGCCCAGGGAGTGCAGCCATGAAGCGCCAGACGCTGATCCTCGCCAGCAGCCTGTTGCTGATCGCCTGTTCCAAGGAAGAACCGGCGCCGGAAGCGGTGCGCCCGGTGCTTTGGGTCGAGGTAAAAGCCGAAGACCAGGAGCACCTTGGGCGCTTCGCCGGCAGTATCCAGGCGCGCTATGAAAGCAACCTGGGCTTCCGGGTGCCGGGGCGCATTGCGCGGCGTGCGGTCGATGTGGGCGCCGAAGTCGATAAGGGCGCCCTGCTGGCGGTGCTCGACCCCACTGACCAGCAGAACCAGCTGCGCGCCGCCCAGGGCGACCTGGCGCGGATCCAGGCGCAATTTATCAATGCCCAGGCCAATGCCCGTCGCCAGCAGGAATTGTTCAACCGTGGTGTCGGCGCCCAGGCACAACTGGACGTTGCCCAGACCGACCTGAAAACCACCCAGGCCTCACTCGACCAGGCCAAGGCGGCGGTGGACCAGGCCAGGGATCAGCTCAACTACGCCGAGTTGCGCACCGACCATGGCGGCATCGTCACCGCTTGGAATGCCGAGGCCGGCCAAGTAGTGAGTGCCGGTCAGCAAGTGGTGACGCTGGCCCGCCCGGATATCAAGGAAGCGGTGATCGACCTGCCCGCCGGCCTCGCCGAGCGCCTGCCGAGCGATGTGGTGTTTCTGGTGGCCAGCCAGCTGGACCCCGGCATCAACACCACCGCCACCGTGCGCGAGATCGAGCCCCAGGCGCAGAGTGCAACCCGCACCCGGCGCGCACGCCTGACCCTGGCCCAGACGCCCCCGGCGTTCCGCTTGGGCACGGCGATCAGCGTGACCCTGAGCTCGGCCATCGCCCCGCGTATCGAGTTGCCCGCCAGCGCGGTGCAGGATGTCGAAGGCAAGGCCCGTATCTGGGTCATCGATACGCAGCAGCAGAGCGTGCAGCCCCGTGATGTAACCCTGGTCAGTCGCGATGCCAGCCGTGTCGTGCTTAACGGCGGGGTGCAGCCTGGGGAGCGTGTGGTCAGCGCCGGCGTCAACAGCCTCAAACCCGGACAAAAAGTCAAAACCGACGAGGACAGCCCGCGATGAAAGGGAGCTTCAACTTATCCGACTGGGCACTCAAGCATCAGTCCTTCGTCTGGTACCTGATGTTCGTCGCGCTGCTGATGGGCGTGTTTTCCTACATGAACCTGGGGCGCGAGGAAGATCCGTCCTTCACCATCAAGACCATGGTGATCCAGACCCGCTGGCCGGGCGCGACCCAGGAAGAGACCCTCAAGCAGGTCACCGACCGCATCGAGAAAAAGCTCGAAGAACTGGACTCGCTGGACTATGTGAAAAGCTACACCCGGCCCGGTGAATCCACGGTTTTCGTGTTCCTCAAGGACACCACCAGCGCCAAGGCGATCCCCGAGATCTGGTACCAGGTGCGCAAGAAAATCGACGACATCCGCGGCACCTTCCCCCAGGGCTTGCAGGGGCCGTCGTTCAACGACGAGTTTGGTGACGTGTTTGGCTCGGTGTATGCCTTTACCGCCGACGGCATGTCGATGCGCCAGTTGCGCGATTACGTCGAGCAGGTGCGCGCCGAGATCCGGGCAGTGCCGGGGTTGGGCAAGGTCGAGATGATCGGCCAGCAGGACGAAGTGATTTACCTGAATTTTTCCACGCGCAAACTGGCCGCCCTGGGGATCGACCAGCGCCAGGTGGTGCAGAGCCTGCAATCGCAGAACGCGGTGACCCCGGCCGGGGTGATCGAGGCCGGGCCGGAGCGGATTTCGGTGCGTACCTCGGGGCAATTCGCCTCGGAAAAGGATCTGGCCGACGTCAATCTGCGGCTCAATGATCGTTTCTATCGGTTGGCGGATATCGCTGATATCAGCCGTGGCTATGTGGATCCGGCGCGACCGATGTTTCGTTTCAACGGTCAGCAAGCCATCGGCCTGGCCATCGCCATGCAGAAGGGCGGCAACATCCAGGAATTTGGCAAGGCGCTGCACCAGCGCATGGACGAGCTGACGGCCGACCTGCCGGTGGGCATTGGCGTGCACAAGGTGTCGGACCAGGCAGAGGTGGTGGAAGAAGCGGTCGGCGGCTTCACCAGTGCGCTGTTCGAAGCGGTGATCATCGTGCTGGTGGTGAGCTTTATCAGCCTCGGCCTGCGTGCCGGGTTGGTGGTGGCATGCTCGATCCCGCTGGTGCTGGCGCTGGTGTTTGTGTTTATGGAGTACAGCGGCATCACCATGCAGCGGGTGTCGCTGGGCGCGTTGATCATCGCCCTTGGTTTGCTGGTGGACGACGCGATGATCACCGTGGAAATGATGATCACCCGCCTGGAAAAAGGCGAGACCCTGGAGCAGGCTGCGACCTACGCCTACACCTCCACCGCGTTCCCTATGCTCACCGGCACCCTGGTGACCGTGGCCGGGTTTGTGCCCATTGGCCTCAACGCCAGCTCGGCCGGCGAATACACCTTCACCCTGTTTGCGGTGATTGCGGTGGCGATGTTGGTGTCGTGGGTGGTGGCCGTGTTGTTTGCGCCGGTGATTGGCGTGCATATCCTCAGCAGCAAGGTCAAACCGCACAATGAAGAGCCGGGGCGCATTGGCCGGGCCTTCAATGGCGGCATGTTGTGGGCCATGCGCAATCGCTGGTGGGCGATCGGCCTCACGGTGCTGCTGTTCGTGGCGTCGGTGTTTTCCATGCAGTTTGTGCAGAACCAGTTTTTCCCGTCGTCCGATCGTCCGGAAATCCTCGTCGACCTCAACCTGCCGCAAAATGCCTCGATCAATGAAACCCGCAAGGCTGTGGACCGGCTTGAAGCGATCATCAAGGACGACCCGGACATCGCACGCTGGAGCACCTACATCGGCCAGGGTGCGATCCGTTTCTACCTGCCCCTGGACCAGCAACTGGAGAACCCGTACTACGCGCAGTTGGTGATCGTCAGCAAAGGCCTGGAAGAGCGCGGCGCGTTGATCGAGCGCCTGCAAAAACGTTTGCGTGATGAATTCGTGGGCGTCGGCAGTTTTGTCCAACCCCTGGAAATGGGCCCGCCGGTTGGGCGCCCGATCCAGTACCGGGTATCGGGCAAGGACATCGACCAGGTGCGCAAACACGCCATCGAACTGGCGACACTGCTGGATAAAAACAGCCACCTGGGCGAGATCATCTACGACTGGAACGAGCCGGGCAAAGTGCTGCGGGTCGATATCGCCCAGGACAAGGCGCGCCAGCTCGGGCTGTCGTCCGAAGATGTGGCGCAGTTGATGAACAGCGTGGTCAGCGGCTCGGCCGTGACCCAGGTGCACGACGATATCTACTTGATCAACGTGGTCGGCCGCGCCGAAGACGCCGAACGCGGTACCCCGGAAACCTTGCAGAACCTGCAGATTGTCACGCCGAGCGGTACCTCGATCCCGCTGTTGGCCTTTGCCACCGTGCGCTACGAGTTGGAGCAGCCGCTGGTGTGGCGGCGCGATCGCAAGCCAACCATCACCATCAAGGCCGCCGTGCGCGACGAGATGCAGCCGACCGACCTGGTCAAGCAGCTCAAGCCTGAAATCGACAAGTTCAGCGCCGCGTTGCCGGTGGGCTACAAGGTCGCAACCGGCGGTACCGTGGAAGAAAGCGGCAAGGCCCAGGGCCCGATCGCCAGCGTGGTGCCGTTGATGCTGTTCTTGATGGCGACCTTCCTGATGATCCAGTTGCACAGCGTGCAGAAAATGTTCCTGGTGGCCAGTGTGGCCCCGCTGGGCTTGATCGGCGTGGTGCTGGCGCTGATTCCCACCGGCACGCCCATGGGCTTTGTGGCGATCCTGGGGATCCTGGCGCTGATCGGCATCATCATCCGCAACTCGGTGATCCTGGTGACCCAGATCGACGCCTATGAGCGTGATGGCTACACGCCGTGGGACGCGGTGGTGCAAGCCACCGAACACCGGCGTCGGCCGATCCTGCTGACGGCAGCCGCGGCCAGCCTGGGCATGATCCCCATCGCGCGGGAGGTGTTCTGGGGGCCGATGGCTTACGCGATGATCGGCGGCATTATCATCGCGACCTTGCTGACGTTGCTGTTTTTGCCGGCGCTGTATGTGGCCTGGTACAAAATCCGCGAGCCCAAGACCGCGCCGTAACGCAAACTGTGGCGAGGGGGCACCCCCGTTGGGCTGCGAAGCAGCCCCAAAACCTGCTATCTCGGTCTATCTGATAGACCTGGGTGAGGCTTACTGGGGCTGCTTCGCAACCCAGCGGGACAAGCCCCCTCCCCACAGGGCCAGGCAGTGGGAAAAATCTTTAAATGGGCTTTGGAAAAGTTCCGATCCCCGAATTGTTTTACCCTCGGGCTTTCGCTCCTGTGAAGGCCAACGTCATGACCCGTAACCTGCGCCGTGTCCTGTGCATCAGCCTGCTGCTGCTCTCGCCCCTGGCAGTGGCCAGCACCGTTCTGGAAAACCCCCAGTGGCGCGTCGAACTCGACGCGGCGACCCTGGCCGTGCGCGTGACCCCGGCGGGACGCGAACCGGTGCAAGCCGCCAGTGGCGTGGCGGCCCATCAGGTCAGCCGGTTGAAACAGTCCAAGCAACAGGCCAATTGGCAATGGGACAACGGCGCCTATCGCCTGAGCGCGACACTGGATCAGCGCGACCTGATTCTCACCGTCACCGCACGCGAGGCCGCGGAGCTTGAGCTTATCCGCCAGCCCGCCAGTGCCATGGGCAATGGCTTGATCTGGCCGTTGGCCGAGGGGCATTACATCCCTGCCGGCAATCGTCTCTGGCAGGACTTCCTGCTCGAGCAGGGCGACGTGAACAGCACCCAGGACCTGAGCCTGCCGTTATGGGGCGTCGACCATGGCCGCTTTACCCTCAACTGGCTTTTGACCAACCCCTACAACAATCGCTTGCAGTGGCAGGCCGAGGGCTCGCGCCTGGGCTTGTCGCTGCGCCATGAATTCACCGCCCTGGACCCCACCGCGCCCATGACCTTGCGTCTGAACCTGGGCGAGGCCGACTTGCTGGCCGGCGCCAAACGCTATCGCCAATGGCTGATAGAGCAGGGGCGCTACGAGCCTTTGGCAGACAAGCTGCAACAGATCCCCGCCGGCAAAAAACTGTTGGGCGCCAGCCATGTGTACCTGTGGGGCAATGACCTGCTGGGGCTGGGCGATGTGCGCGATTGGGCGCAGTTACGCACATTGCTGCGCGCCCCTGACGGGCTGGGCGCGCAACTCAATGGCCTGCTGGACCCGCAAGCGGCGCAGGTGGTGCAAGTCACCCTGCCGTTTCTGGATCGCTATCAGCAAGGCGTGCTGCTCAGAGGGCTTAACGCGGCGCTGAACAAAAAGGCGCGGCTGAACTGGCAGGCCCAGGTGCAGCCCGATATGCAGGCACTCGTCGCCGGCTACGGCGCAGTCCGTGAGGAACTGGCGTTGGGGTTTGCCAGCGCCTTGAACTCCGCCCCTCAAGTCTGGGGCAGCACGTTGTCGACAGCCACGATAAAGACCCTGCAGGACAGCGGCCTGCAACGCCTGCTGTTGACCCTGGGGGAGGGCTGGGAAGGCGGGCTCTGGCACCCCGAGGCGGTGCGCAAGGGGGTCGAGGCCGGATACTTGATGGCGCCCTATGACTCTTATGAAACCGCGCTGGCGGATAGCGAAAACCCCGATTGGATCACCGCGCACCTGGGCAGCCGCGCCCACCGAGACTGCGCGATCATGCTCAAGAACGGCCAGCTCAAGACGGGTTTCCAGAAATCCGGGCACTACACCGACCCGCGCTGCGTGCGCCCGTTGCTGCAGGCACGGGTGACAGCGGTGCAGGCCGCGGCCGGTTTCAATGCCTGGTTTCTCGATGCCTATGCCACCGGCATGCTGTTTGACAGCTACCGCTCAGTGCTGGGCATGACCCAGGCGCAGAACGCTGAAGGCAATGTCGACGCGGCACGCTGGATCGGCAGCCACCTTCAGGTGCCGGTGGGCTCTGAAGACGGCAACGCCACCACCGCCCGGGGTGTGTTGTTCGCCCATGGCATGCAGACGCCGGTCATGGGCTGGGGCGACCGCGAGATGACCCAGGACAAACAATCGCCTTACTACGTTGGGGCCTGGTACCCACCGGAACAGCCAGCGGTATTCTTCAAGCGTGTGCCACTCAAAGAGCCGCTGCGCACCGTGTACTTCGCCCCGGCGATGCGCCTGCCGTTGTATCAGGCGGTCTTCCATGGCTCGGTCATCACCACCCATCACTGGCTGTTCGACAGCCTGAAACTGAGCAATGTGCAGGCGCAGAACGAGCTGACCCAGCTGCTTTACAACGTGCCGCCGCTCTATCACCTGAGTGCCGCTACGTTGAAGCAGCGCTTGCCAATGATCCAGCGCCAGGATGGGTTCTTTCGCCCATTGCATGAGCGCCTCGCGACCCAGGCACTGACGGATTTCCGCTGGCTGAGCAGCGACCGGCTGGTGCAGCAGACGACCTTTGCCGATGGCACGCGGTTGGTGGCCAATTTTGCGCAGGAGCAAAGGGACGGATATGCGGGGCGCAGTGTGACGGCGTTGGTGGTGGGGGCAGGGCCGGTGGTGTATCAGGTGGATTAGCGGTGTTCTTGAGTCCATCGCGGGCAAGCCCGCTCCTACAGGGGAATGCATTCCAATGTGGGAGCGGGCTTGCCCGCGATGGCGTCAGTTGCCTCCCCGCCGAGATTGAACTATCAAATCGACAACTTGCTGGATAGTCGTGATGTGATCCCAATCATCCTGAGTTGCCTGCAATTTGAATTGCCATTTGATCTGCATGACAAAGCAGGTCAGATCTTCATCAATGATCTTAAAGTCGTGGATGAAGTCCGTTTGTTCTGTCACTTGGCTTAGGTCGATAAAGCCAATGATATCGACGAAAAGCCGGATCACTTTTTCACTGATCTCGGCCCTGGTCAGGTTACTTTCCATTTCTTGCCTCATAGGCACACTTACCAATACTAATAAGATCAAAAACAGCCAAACCTGCAGCAACGAAGGGAATGCCTCGCCCGAGAATGCCAAATACCCGGACGGTACCAAAAGTAGCTTTCGCCATGCTGGCCAATGTCGGCTGCCTGATCAGTGTCCGAGGGAAAAAGCGCATTCCAATAAGGCTAGCCAAGTTTGTTGTTTTGCTGGAGCCAACGTGAACCCAGGTTCCCACAGCAATTTTGCTGATAGGTATGCCCGCCATGCCGGTTATAACCGTTGCTGCTGTCAAACCGTAGTGTTGCTGTGTGCATTTCCAGAGCTCTTCAAAAGTAGTGTTCGGTACAGAAGAGTCGGCATGGGTGGGTGTGAGTAACTTGTACTTGGCGCCATGGGTCCAGCCTGGTGTATTAGGCAAAACCATGACTGCCGGGCAGCTTGTCATCGTATTTCCCAGATGAAATGCCATGCTGGCAGTCGAGCCGAAATCTATGCCATTTCGGTCTAGCTCAAGTTGGCTTCGCATGATTGCCGCATGAAGATCGCTTTCCTGCATGACGTAATCCCTGTTCGTAAATGACAGGCGAGATGTTATGTCGCAGCAAGGGATGAATAGGCGGGAGAGAGGTAAATCCGGAAGTGTCCGACGTGACATTAGGGGCGAGCTTACTGACTATTCAGAAAGTCGGTAACAGCCTCGACTTGCCCGCGATAGCATCCGCTCAGACAACCCCAACCTTACGCCACACACTGGCCAACCAAGGCTGTTGCTCGCGCGGCAGGCCTGCTGGGCGATAGTAGTGCTCCAGCTCCTCAAACCCCGCCGTCGTCAGCAGCCCCTGCCAGGCCGCAAGGTCGTGGTACGAGCCATACCGCGGCCCGTTCCAGCCCTCCTGGTTTTCCCCTCGGGGGTTGGAGCTGAACAAGACGCCACCCGGCTTCAACGCCCCATGCAGCTGCCTGAGAATGCGCGGCAATTCCTGCTTGGGAATATGAAACAGCACCGCATTGGCAAAGATCCCATCGAACCGCCCGGCCGGTAGGTCGAGTTTGAGGAAGTCCTGGTGCAGTACCTCGCAGCCGCTGTCCTGGCGCGCCATCTGTGCAAACCGCTCGGCGCCATCGAGCCCGACGGCGATATGTCCCAGGCGGGTAAACGTCTGCAAATCGCGCCCCGGCCCACAGCCGAAATCCAGCACGGTAAACGGTGCATCACCCTGGATATGCCGCAGCAACGCGTCGATGTTCTGGCTCACATCATGGTCGCGGGTGCCTTCGCGAAAATCCTCGGCCACCTGGTTGTAGTGGCCCAGGGTGGTGGAAGTAATCTGGTGGAGGTCGTCGGGGGCGAGTTTCATGGCAGTCGGCACCAGGGCAAAGAGAGGTGCCGACTATACCTCAGCGCTTGTTGAGCCCGCGCGCCAGGCGATCGCCGCCCAGTTGGATCACCGCCACCAGAATCACCAGCAGCACAATCACCGTGAGCATGATCTGGCTGTCGAAGCGTTGGTAGCCGTAGCGGTAGGCGATGTCCCCCAGGCCCCCGGCGCCAATCGCCCCGGCCATGGCCGAGGAGTTGATCATGGTCACCAGGGTAATGGTGAACCCGCCGACAATCCCCGGCAGCGCTTCCGGCAACAGCACATGCCAGACGATATGCCAGCGCCGGCAGCCCATGGCCTGCGCCGCTTCGATCAGGCCGTGGTCGACTTCACGCAGGCTGACTTCGGCGATCCGCGCAAAGAACGGCGTGGCGGCGATGGTCAGCGGTACCACCGCTGCCCACACGCCATAGGTGGTGCCGACGATCAGCCGGGTGAAGGGGATCAGCGCCACCATCAGAATCAGGAACGGGATGGAGCGGAACAGATTGACGAACGCCCCCAGCACCCGGTTCAACGCTGGGGCCTGGTAGATGCCGCCCTTGTCGCTGGTCACCAGGAACACCGCCAGCGGGATCCCCACCAGCAACGCGATCAACGATGACACGCCCACCATCAACAAGGTGTCGATGGCGCCCTGCAATAAACGATCAAACCACATAACCCAGCACCTCGACCTGTTGTGCCCAGCGCGTGGCGCGGGTGCGTAATGTGTCGGCGTCCAGGGTTGAGCCCGTCACCGCCAGCAGCAATTGCCCCAGGGCGTGGCCCTGGATGCGTTCGACCCCACCTTGCAGCAGGCGCACGCGCCCACCCAGGGCGCTGAACAGCGCGGCGAGGTCCGGTTCATCGGCACTGGCGCCGGTGAACTGCAGGCGTAGCACCACCGCCGCATGCGCCGACTGCGGCGTGGCCTGCAGGCGTTTTTGCAGCTCATCGGGCAAGCCGTGTTGCAGGGGCGCCAGCAGGGTTTTGCTGACCTCGTGCCGAGGGTTGCCAAACACCTCCCACACCGGGCCTTGCTCGACGATCCGCCCATGTTCGAGCACCACCACGCGGTCGCAGATTTCGCGGATCACGGCCATCTCATGGGTGATCAGCACGATGGTCAGGCCCAGGCGCTGGTTGATCTCGCGCAACAGGCCGAGGATCGACTGGGTGGTTTCCGGGTCCAGGGCCGAGGTGGCTTCGTCGCACAGCAGGATCTGCGGGTCGTGCACCAGCGAGCGGGCGATGCCCACCCGTTGCTTCTGGCCGCCGGACAACTGCGCCGGGTACGCCTTGTGCTTGTCCTGCAAACCGACCAATTCCAGGAGCTCACGCACTTTTTGCTCGCGCTGTGGCTTGGGCACACCGGCCACTTTCAGCGGCAGTTCGACGTTCTGCCACACGGTCTTGGCCGACATCAGGTTGAAGTGCTGGAAGATCATGCCGATGCGTCGCCGCAGGGCCACCAGGCGGTCTTCGTCGAAGTCGCCGATATCCACCTGGTCGATCAACACCCGGCCGCTGCTGGGTTGTTCCAGGCGGTTGATGGTGCGGATCAGCGACGACTTGCCAGCGCCGCTGCGGCCGATGATGCCGAACACTTCGCCGCGCTGGATCGCCAGGTCGATGCCTTGCAGCGCGTGCACCGTGCCGTCATAGGTTTTGCCCAGGTTGATAAAACGCACATGGGCGTGGTTCAAGTCCGGATGCAGCTCTGTCTGCCGGGCGTCCGTGGGCGGTGTGCCGAGGTCGCGCAGTTGGGCGTTGGCAGCGCTCATATTCAGCCTTCCCAGCCGACTTGGTAGAGCTTGCCCAGGGATTTATCCAGGGCTGCGCGGACCACCGGCGAGTGCTGGTAGATCTCGACGAACTTGATCACCCGTGGGTCGCTGGTGCCTTTGGGCTGGGTCACGAACTGGATCACGTATTCCGGGTGGTCGAGGCCGTCGAACAGCAGCGCCGACTCGGCATTGAAGGTCTTGGACAGGCGGATATAGGCCGGGTAGCCCTGCACCAGGTCGGCATCGTCATAGGCGCGCACCAGCTGCACCGCTTCGACTTGCAGGATCTTGATTTTTTTCGGGTTGGCGACGATGTCTTCTTCGGTGGCCTTGTAGCCCACGCCCGGCTTGAGGGTGATCAAGCCTGCCTTGGCCAGCAGTTGCAGGCCGCGCCCGCTGTTGATCGGGTCGTTGGCGATGGCCACGCTGGCGCCTTGGGGCAGCTCATCGAAGCTTTTGTATTTTTTCGAGTACAGGCCCACGTTGTTGATGATCCCGGGCTTGAATGGCACCAAGTCAAAACCGGCAGCGGCCTTGGCGTTTTCCAGGAACGGGATGTGCTGGAAGTAGTTCACGTCGATATCGCCGGCGGCGAGGCTGACGTTGGGCGCGATCCAGTCGGTGAACTCCACCAGCTCGACTTTCAGGCCCTGCTTGCCGGCCTCTTCGACGGCGGCCTCCAGGGGAATGGCGAAGGCGGCCGTGGTGCCGACTTTGAGCGGCGCATCGGTGGCAAAAACCGCCGAGCTGAACAGGCTGAGGGCCAGGGCCAGTGCCTTGACTGGGTGGGAGAGCAGTTTTTTTTTCATCATTGATATTCCAAATGTAGGAGCGAGCTTGCTCGCGAAAAACCTGAGGGCGCCTCGGGGAATCAGATACCCCGCGTTATCGTTAACGATTTTCGCGAGCAAGCTCGCTCCTACAGGGGTTGGTGGCGGTAGGTGGAACCGGTGTGTTGTTTGGGTAAATGGGCATCGCGGTGGAACACTTTTTCGCGCAGGGTGCCGGTCTCATAAGCGGTCTTGTACGACCCACGCTTTTGCAGCTCGGGAATCACCAGATCAATGAAGTCCACATAGCTTTCCGGCGTCACAATGCGCGTCAGGTTGAAGCCATCCAGGCCGGTCTCGGCGATCCAGGACTCCAGCTCATCGGCCACCTGCGCAGGCGAACCCACCAGGGTGATATAGCGCCCGCCCAAAGCGTGCTGCTCCAGCAGTTTGCGACGGGTCCAGTCGTTGTTTTGCAAGGCCTTGGTGGCTGACTGGATGGCGTTGCTCTTCACGTACTGGATCGGTTCATCCAGTTCGTACTGTGAGAAGTCGATGGCGGTGGAGGCGCTGAAGTGCGCCACGCCGGCTTCGGCACTGGCGTAGCTCAGGTACTCGGCATGCTTGGCCCAGGCCAGTGCCTCGGTGGCGCCGACAATCACGTTGAGCCCCATGAACACCTTGATGTCGTGCGGGTTGCGCCCGGCCTCGACCGCGCTGGCGCGCACCTTGTCCACTTGCACCTGGGTCGCGGCCTTGTTCTGCCCGCTGATAAATACACACTCGGCATGGCGCCCGGCGAACAGCAGGCCGCGCTCCGAGCTACCGGCCTGGAACAGCACCGGCGTGCGCTGCGGCGAGGGCTCGCACAGGTGATAACCTTCCACCTGATAGAACTCGCCATGGTGCTCGACCTTGTGCACCTTGCCCGGCTGGGCATAGATGCGTTGTTGCGGGTCGTTGAGTACCGCGTCGTCTTCCCAGCTGCCTTCCCAGAGCTTGTACAGCACCTCCAAGTACTCGTCGGCCTGGTCGTAGCGCCGGTCATGCTCGACCTGTTCGGTGAGGCCCATGGCCTTGGCGGCGCTGTCCAGGTAGCCGGTGACGATGTTCCAGCCCACCCGCCCACGGCTCAGGTGATCCAGGGTGGACATGCGCCGGGCGAACAGATACGGCGGCTCATAGGTCAGGTTGGCGGTCAGGCCGAAACCCAGGTTCCTGGTCACGGCGGCCATGGCCGAGACCAGCAGCAGCGGGTCGTTGACCGGCAGTTGGATGGACTCCTTGAGCGGCACGTCGACCGAGCCTTGATAGACGTCGTACACGCCAACGATATCGGCGATAAACAAACCGTCGAACAGGCCGCGCTCCAGCAGTTGCGCCAGTTCAGTCCAGTATTCGAGGGTTTTGTATTGGGTCGAGGTGTCCCGTGGATGAGTCCACAGGCCGTGGTTGATATGCCCGATGCAGTTCATGTTGAAGGCATTGAGCAGGATCTTTTTCTTCGCCATCAGATGGTCCCCCGCAGTGGCGGGTTTTCATCGTTGAGGTAGTAATTGCCCACCGCGTGGTACTTCCAGCGCACCGGGTCGTGCAGGGTATGCACCCGGGCGTTGCGCCAGTGGCGGTCCAGGCCATGTTCGGCGAGGGTCGCCTGGCTGCCGGCGAGTTCGAACAGGGTGCTGCCGGCGGCCAGGGAAATCTCGGTGCTCAGGGCGCGTACTTCGGCCACGGCAATCGAGGCCGCCGCGACGGTTTGCGCGGTGCTGTCGGCCTGGGCGCGGTCGAGGAATTCGCCGGAGCGCTCCAGCAGGGCTTCGGTGGCGTGCAGGCGCACGCTCAGGTGGCCGAAGCTCTTGAGGGTCAGTGGGTCTTCACTGGCCTTGTCGTTGCCCGAGTCGATCCACGGCCGGGTCTTGGTGCGCACAAAATGCAGGGCATCTTCAAAGGCCGCGCGGGCGATGCCGGTGTCGATGGCGGCGTGGAGGATCTGGGCCAGCGGGCCCACGGTGGTCGGGCGCTCGAAGGCGCTTTGGAACGGGATCACGTCTGCGGCCGCGACCCATACGTTGTCGAACACCACCGAGCCGCTGCCGGTGGTGCGTTGGCCAAAGCCGCTCCAATCGTCGACCACCGTCAGGCCCTGGCTGTCGTGCGGGACAAAGGCCAGTTGCTGCACGCCGTGCTCGTCCACCACCGATGTGGGAATGCGCTGGGCGTAGATCGCGCCGGTGGCGTAGAACTTACGGCCACTGATACGAAACCCGTCGCCGTCACGGGTAATCGCGGTCACCCGGTCATGGGCGGTCTTGGTACCCAGTTCCGCCAGGGCATTGCCAAAGCGCTGGCCGGCCAGGACTTCGGCGTACAGGCGCTGTTGCTGCGCCGGGCTGCCATTTACCCGCAGCACTTCCAGGGCATAGAAATGGTTCTGCGGGATCTGCCCCAATGAGGCATCGGCCTGGGCAATCAGGGCGATGACCTTGGCCAGGGTGACGTTGGATACGCCAGCGCCGCCGTAGGCCTTGGGCACGCTGATGCCCCACAGGCCGGAACGGGAAAAGGCTTCCAGTTCGGCGAGCGGCAGGCGCCGTTCGCGGTCGCGCAGGGCGCTGTCACGGCGAAAGTCTTCGGCCAGGTCGCTGGCGACAATCAGGGCTTGTTCATCGCTGGTGATGACCGCGACGGGATGGGAAAGCGTCATGTTTTTCTCCAGAGGTCTGGTCGTCAGATCCAGGAATGCCGGGCCGGCAATGTTCCATTGAGGTGCCAAGCGCCCACCGCGTGATATTTCCAGCGCACCGGGTCGTGCAGGGTGTGTACCCGGGCATTGCGCCAGTGGCGGTCGAGGTTGAATTCGGCGAGGGTGGCGCGGCTGCCGGCCAGTTCGAAGAGCTTCTCGCTGACCAGCAACGAGACTTCGGTGGTCAGCACCTTGGCTTGGGCCACGGCAATCGAGGCCCGGGCGGCGGAGTGCTCGGTGATGGGCGCGGCGCTGACCTGGTCCAACACTTGGCCGGCCTTGCGCAACAGGGCTTCGGCGGCGTGCAGCTCGATTTTCAGTTTGCCGATATCGGCAATCACGTAGAGGTCATCACTGGCCCGCTCGACCTTGGCGTCGATCCAGGGTCGTGCGCGCTCACGCACAAAGCTGATGGTGTCGTCGAGGGCGCCGCGGGCGATGCCGGCGTCGATGGCCGCCTGGATCAATTGCGAGACCGCGCCCTGGATGCCCGGGGTTTGCCCCAGGCGCCAGGTCGGCACCACCAGGTCGGCGTCTACCGGCACATTGTTGAGCAGCACGGTGCCGCTGGCGGTGGTGCGTTGGCCAAAACCCGACCAGTCATCGACGATGCGCAGGCCCGGCGTGCCCCGTCGCACAAACGCCATGACCTGGCGGCCTTCGTCATCCAGGGCCTTGACCGCGACCCAATGGGCGAACAGCGCGCCGGTGGAGTAGAACTTCTGGCCGTTGATGACAAGGCCGTCACCCTCGGCGCTGATCCGCGCCTTCAAATCCAGGGTGTTTTTGGTGCCGCGTTCCGGGCCGCCGTTGCCGATGCGCCAGCCATCCAGCACGCTTTGGAACAGCTGTTTTTTCTGCTCTTGGCTGGCCGCACCTTGCAGTACGTGCAAGATGCCGAAGTGGTTCTGCGGGATCTGCCCCAGGGCCGGGTCGGCGGCGCTGATAATGGCGAACACCTCGGCCAGGGTCACGAACGACACTTGCGGGCCACCGTATTCGCGGGGGATGGAAATACTGCCCAGGCCACTGCGGGTGAACTGTTCGAGTTCGGCCCAGGGCAGTTTGCGCTGGCGGTCGCGCAACCCGGCTTGCAGGCGGGCAGCCTGGGCAAGCTCGTGGGCGGCGGCGAGGGCTTCACTGTCGTTGCGCAGCACCTTGGTGGGCAATAGCAGCGGGGCGATATCCAGATCGCTCTGGAGGGGCGATTGCGCCAAGTTAGACATCGGTGCGCCCCTGCGTGGCTACACGTAATGCCCTGGCGTTGTGCACCGGGGTAATTTTGACCATACCTACCTCACATCCGTGGAAAGCTTAAAAATCAGGAATGTCCGGTGGTCCGGTGTATATACCCTAATCGTGTTTATTTTTTAAATAAACTAACTTTTAGGAATATGCATAGAAGGTCTGTCACCCCGGCTCGCAAGGCGAGCCAGGACGCCGTGGCTGGTACACCGATGGATGGCCGGCCGGGCCATGGGCCTGGGCCTGGCCGATGCTCACGGTGCGTGGCGGGGCCCAGCGGGAGTTGTTGCCCACACGGTCGATCACGCAGTAGGTGACCTCCTGGCGTGCATCGTCGCCCGCTTCGAGGATCAGCGCCGAAGGCACCCAGACATGCACCGGCCGGCCCACCTCATGGGCCTGGATGGGCGGCAGGTCAAGGCGCGCGTCGCCCCAGCGCAGGGTGATTGCATCGCCGGTGGCCATGTTCAGGTAGGGTTCGATGATCAACGGCACGCCCCGGCGGATCTGGCTGGGGTTGACGCCATGGCGGCGAATGGTTTCCGGCAGGCCGACCGGGGCCAGGCTCTGGTTTTCTTCACCACACAGCACCGATGGCTGGCCGCCAGGGCACGCGGTCTTGACCTGCACGCGGGTGATCAGGGAGCGCGCCGGGCCGCGCCCCACTTGCATGACCCGGTAATGAATGCGTGCGGCGCCATTTTGCACAAAACTCTCGGGCACCCGCAGGCTGCTGGGCTGGCCGATATCGGCGGCGCCTACGCGCTTGGAGGCGGCAAAGCAGTTGTTCCAGAACAGCTCGATCAGGTCGCCCTTGCCCATGTTTGGGTAGGGGGCGATATCGACCTGCAAATGGGTGGCGGCGTGCGCATTGATACCTTGTTTGAGGGCCTGGGGCACTGTCGGCGCGGCGAACATGACCAGGGGGGGAAGGTGCTTCATAAATAATCTCCTTGATGCAGCCAGCAGCGATCGTTCCGAGCCCCGGAGGGGGGTTCGAAAGGAACGATTTTTTTGAAAAGCCAGGATAGGATCCAATCCTCTGGGCCTTAGATAAGAGGGTTGGCCAGGGGGCGTCAATGGCGGCAAAAGGCTAAACGGCGGGTTTGGGATTATTCAGATGGGTCTGACTGGGAGGGGGTGTAAAGGCGGGTTTGGGTAGGGTGCTTTTCTATGTGATGAGCGCCGATCCCTGTAGGAGCGAGCTTGCTCGCGAAGAACGTCAACGATAACGCGGAGAATCAAATTAACCGTGTCGTCTGGGCGTTTTTCGCGAGCAAGCTCGCTCCTACAGTGAGTGGGGGGTTAGTGGGTGAGGAATTTGCTGAGGAACTGCCGGGTCCGTTCTTCCCTGGGGTTGGCAAACAGCGCCTTGGCTTCGCCTTGCTCGACGATCACGCCCTTGTCGAAAAAGATCACCCGGTTGGCCACGTCCCGCGCAAAACTCATTTCGTGGGTGACGATGACCATGGTGCGGTTCTCTTCGGCCAGGCTGCGGATGGTCGCCAGTACTTCGCCCACCAACTCTGGGTCGAGGGCCGAGGTCGGTTCATCGAACAGGATGACTTCCGGTTCCATCGCCAAGGCCCGGGCAATAGCCACCCGTTGCTGCTGGCCACCGGACAGGCGCCGGGGGTAGGCGTCCTCTTTGCCCGCCAGGCCAACCTTGGCCAGTAGAGAGCGACCGAGGCGGTCGGCGGCTTCGCGTGGCATCTTCTTGACCACCAGCGGCCCTTCGATGACGTTTTCCAGCGCGGTGCGGTGGGGGAACAGGTTGAAGTTCTGGAACACAAAGCCCACATGCTGGCGCAGGCGCCGCACCAGGCTTTGTTGCTGGTTGAGCGGACGGCTGCCGTCGATCTGGATGTCGCCGACCTTGATCCGGCCGCTGGTGGGTTCTTCAAGGAAGTTCAGGCAGCGCAGGAAGGTCGTCTTGCCAGACCCGCTGGGGCCGATGATGGCGACGACTTCGCCTTCCTTGACCTCCAGGTCGATCCCGTTGAGCACCACTTGGCCCTTGAATTGTTTGGTCAGTTTTTCAACCACGATCATGCGTCAAGACTCCAGGTCATGCCGGTTGACCCGGTCTTCCAGGCGATTTTGAAAATGCGCCAGGATGCTTGCCAGGACCCAGTAGATCAGGGCCGCGGACAGGTACATGGTGAAAATTTCAAAGGTGCGTGCAGACACCAGTTGGGCCTGGCGGAACAGTTCGGGCACCTGGATGGTGGCGGCCAGCGCCGTGTCCTTGACCAGCGAAA
>Ga0265296_1000683_pt1 | contig 47086 bp, 43 predicted proteins | sample MunlanPumphouse1_FD_189073 | JGI IMG/M metagenome (GOLD analysis project Ga0265296, IMG submission 189073) | Groundwater microbial communities from a municipal landfill in Southern Ontario, Canada - Pumphouse #1 | ecosystem: Environmental > Aquatic > Deep subsurface > Groundwater | place... | reverse complement strand
ACCCCGGATCGAAACCGGGCTTAAAAATTCCCTGAAGTCTTTAGGAATCAGAACTGCTGCTGATATCACGCGAAATGCTTTACATGTTATTCCCCATCTCGATAACACTCTCACAAACGAGCTTCTCGCATGGCGGGAAAAGATGGAGAGAAATTTCCTCTTTGATCCCACACAAGGAATCGATAAATCAGATATCCAGATCTTCATCCACAAGTACCAACCGATGATAAGACCCGTTGAACGGGATCTTTTGCATGGGACCCTGAAACTGCGCAGGATACAGGAAGATATCCTAAAGAAACGGATCACGCTCCGTCCCGCAGTTGAAAAACGGGCACGGGAGCTCGCACAGGCTGAGGCAGATTTCGAAGTCTTCAGCCGAACCCCGGAAGAATTGATCAAGCGGGAGATCATAGGGATTTTTCATCCACGGAAAGATTCACGGTAAAAAATTTCATCGTGAGGAAATTTTTTGTTTGGCATAACCAGATGCAATTAGAGACAAAAGCGAATACGAAGAAAAGCGATCGATATTTTTTTGGATATTTCGTCATTCTGAACGTTTGCCATATGCTATCAATGTCATTACGATAAACCACCAGAAATTTTCAAGAGTATTTCATCCGGAATAAAATCGATATTCTTTTCAAGTAAGCTATCGACAATTACTTTGCCATGCTATATCATAGCATAGGGGATTTGAAATGAAATACCAGGTTCTCTTCATCGCGGCCCTCCTTCTCGTGGCCGCACTAATCGCTGGCTGTACCCAGCAGGCGGCTACACAGCAGACTACGTCGGCACCTCAGGGTGTAATCAAAGTCGGTGTTATCGTGTCTCAGACCGGCCCGGCAAGCAATGTTGGCAATAATATGTGGCAGTCGGCTCAGGTCGCTGCCGATAAGATCAATGCCAATGGAGGCGTGACCTTAAAAGACGGGTCGAAGGCCCAGATCAAGCTGATCGTAGGGGACGATGAGTCCACTCAAGCGGGCGGCCAGAAAGCCGCAACCAAGCTGATCACTGATGATAAGGTGGACATCCTTGTCGGCGGATACTCAAGCGCCGTAACCTCCGCGTACGAACAGACTATCGCGGAGTATAAAGTACCGTACATCGTGACCGGTGCATCAAGCCCCATCATCACCCACCGCACCGACATTGACACAAGTTATATTTTCCACCACTGCCCGACCACTGACACTTACGGTCAGTACACAACGGCATTCATTGATCAGGTTCTCCGGTCGGCGATTGCAAAGAAGTCCGGTTTTGCCGCGGACCGACCGCTCCGTCTCGCGTTGCTGTACCAGGATACTGCATTTGGTAAAGGTGTGCAGACTGCGGTGAACAACACGATCACAAAGGATAAACTCAATATCCAGCTCGTCTCACAGCAGAGCTTCAAGATGGGGGAGAGTGACTTTAGGACCCCGCTGACTGCAATTAAAGCAGCAAACCCTGATGCAGTTTACCTAGCGGCGTTCCCCAACGAAGGTGCCCCGATTATTACACAGGCACGCAGGGATATCGGCCTGAACACGATCTTCCTTAACGTTGAGAACAATGACAACTCCCAGTTCTACAAGGATCTCGGGCAGTATGGTGAAGGGGCCATCATCGAGAGCAGGTTCTCACCTTATACGGCACCGGCTGGTGCAGTCGCGGATGGCCAGAGCGGTTATAAGCAGGCGTACTTCACCCGGTTTGGCACCTACCCTGACATGATGGGTGCTTCAACCTACGAAGGTGTGTTCATAGCAGCAAAGGCAATCGGCAATGCAGGAACCACGGATAAGGCAACTGTCAGGCAGGCACTTGTAAATCTGAAGATGCCCCAAGTCATCGAAGCGATGAAGGACCAGACCATCTCGTTCTCACCCGATTTCCGGGAGTCAAACTTTGATCTCTGGATGGAACAGCTCGCATATAACGCGACAATTGGAGAGACACGGCCCGCAATTGTCTGGCCTGATAACCTTAAGACAACGGACTTCACTCTGCCTTCCTGGTACACAGCCGGAAGTGCTTGAAATCCGGTACCATTCCTTTTTTATCACAGGCAGTATGATTTTTACACAAAAACAAAGAACAAACAGGTGACGATGGACAACATTGGGATTTTTTTACAGATAATGTTCTGGGGACTCTATGCCGGTTGTATCTATATCCTGCTTGCCACCGGCCTCAACCTCATCTTCGGGGTAATGAAGATCGTCAACTTCGCGCATGGGGAGTTCCTCATGATCGGTGCGTACATCACTGCAACGGTCTTTCTTTTGACCGGCATCAATCCCTATGTAATCCTCTTATTGTCCATGCTCGCTCTTGTCGGCATAGGTGCAGTTATCGAACGGCTCTGTTTCCGTCCAATCCTTGGCACCGGTAAACTCAATGAGATCTTTCTCTCTATTGGGCTCATTTATATTTTCCAGAACGGGGCCGCAATGATATGGGGAGACGCATGGCAGAGCGTTAAAAGTCCCTATGACGGCATCACGGTCCCGGTAGGTTCACTCAACGTCCCCGTCGACTACATTATCATCATTGCGTTTACTGCTGCGATCCTCATTGCCCTTTTCCTCTTCCTTAAAAAGACAAGGATTGGTATGGAGATGCGGGCAACAAGCCAGAACCGGAAAGGGGCGAAGCTTATTGGCATCAATGTTGAACGGATAGACATCATCAGCTTCGGTATCGGGTGTGCACTCGCGGCTGCTGCAGGGACGCTCTGGGTGGTGAGCGGACAGGTTTTCAACCCGTACATGGGATCGATTCCCGCCGTGAAGGCTTTTGCCATCATTATCCTCGGCGGGCTCGGCAGCATTCCGGGAGCAATCATTGGCGGACTCTTAATGGGTATCGCTGAGAACAGCGCAGCGTACTATCTTGGCGGGATCTGGAAAGACGCTATCTCGTTTATTATCCTGATTATTGTACTCGTAATACGCCCAACCGGGTTATTCGGGGAGAAGGGAGAGTGAGATAATGGAATTTAAACGGGATGATCTGATAAAATACGGGCTCGTTGCAATACTCGCTATAACAGCAGCATTCCCGTTCATTTCGGACAGTGTATTCCTCTTGAACCTCTTTGTCCTGATGCTCATATCCATCATTTTTGCATCGGCATGGAACCTGCTTGCATATTCCGGGCAGGGTTCACTTGGCCACGCAGCATTTTTAGGCATCGGGGCATATGCTTCAACCCTGATTGCGATACAAAGTGGGATCTCGCCGTTCATTACCATATTTCTTGGGGCCACCGTTGCCGCGTTCATCGGCGTCCTCATTGGGCTTACTTGCGTCAGACTTAAGGAGTGGTTCCTTGCAATGGTTACTTTCGGGTTTGCCATCATCGTCCAGGCTCTTACTGTCAGTATACTCGCACCGATGACTGGGGGTTGGGATGGGATTGCATCGCCCCGGCTCGTTAGCCCGTCCATTCCTGGATACCAGCTCATCGAATATTACGCAATCCTCGTTATTACGATCGCTTCTCTGATCGCAATCTGGTATATTATGAAATCCCGTATCGGCCTTGCGTTCCTCGCGATCCGTGAGAATGAACTTGAAGCCCGCGCTGCCGGTGTAGATCCTGTACGCTACCGGCTCATCGCATTTGCCATGAGTTCTTACCTTGCCGGTGTTGCCGGGGCGTTGCAGATCCACCATATCGGGTACATTACACCGGAATTGTATGGCGTCGACAATTCGTTCTGGCCAATTACTTTTGTAATACTCGGAGGTCTTGGCACCCTTGCAGGACCGGTTATCGGGACGATTGTGCTCACGATCATCTGGGAAGGGTTAAAAGCAACTGGACTTACCTTCGGGAGATACGTTATCATCGGATTCATTCTCATCCTCACGATTATCTTCCTGCCCAAGGGACTGGTGAACTTACCGGAACGGTTGCAGGTATGGTGGAAAGGACGTGGAAGGAAAGGGATTAGGGCAGTACCACAAAAGGAATAATTTACGGAATCTTCTAAAAACCGGTTCATACTTTTTTATGTGTAACGTTCTGACGGATACTGCACCTTGAAAAAGAATATCGATAAACAATGTTGGTTTCTCAAACACCAACATCTATAATATCAATGATATAGAGTGGTGACACCTATGGTAAAACTTGTGGGCGAACCACTTGTTATTCTCCTGGTTGAAGATAATGACGCTCATGCAGAACTTGTTTTAAGAAGTATGAAAGATCACAGAGTGGCAAATATTATCTACCATGCCAATGATGACGAGAAAGCGCTAAACTTCCTGTTTCACCGTGACCAGTACAAGGAAATGAAAACAAGCCCTCGTCCTAACCTTATCCTTTTAGATCTACGTCTCCCAAGAGTGGATGGACTGCAAGTTCTTAAAACCATAAAAGAAACACCTCACCTTAAGGAAATCCCCGTCGTTGTGCTTACAAGTTCTGATGCGGAAAAAGATGTAATCAGCTCGTATGGCTATAATGCAAATGGATATGTTGTCAAACCTCTTGACTTAAAAAATTCCTCCAGTTAATGCAAGATATCGGAGGCTACTGGCTAGGGTGGAATACTGTTCCTATTCACGATTTGGATAAGGAATTTCCCACCACTGAAATTAAAATGACGGCCCCTCCCGTAATAAAACTTTAAAAGATTTTGATCGGATAAAAGGGTTGCAAATTTTTTCCCTTTTTTACATTCAATTCTGATTTGTAAAAAAGAACTTGAGTAACCACGACCAGTCATTAAAAACCGAGATACGCTTTCTGAATGTGCGGATCGCGTTTGAGCTCTTTTGCCTTCCCCTCTTTGATGATTCTCCCATTCTCAAGAACATACCCGCGATGACACATATCGAGCGCGTGGCGGACGTTCTGTTCAAGCAGGAGGATTGTCATCCCTTCCCTGCCGAGCTGTTCAAGAGACCTGAAAACCTGTCCGACAAGAAGGGGTGATAGTCCTGTAGAAGGTTCGTCAAGGATAAGGAGCCGGGGTCTCGACATAAGTGCCCTGCCAATCGCGAGCATCTGCTGCTCACCGCCACTTAAGGTTCCGGCCTTCTGGTTTTCCCGCTCCTGCAGGATAGGGAAAATCTGGTAGATATGGGCTAGGGTCTTTTCGGTTTCATTCTGTCCGATCCTCCCGAGAAGAAGATTTTCTACGACCGGCATTTTTGGAAATATCTCGCGTTTCTCCGGCACGAGCGCAAGCCCTTTCCGGAAAAGATCGTAGGGCTGACGACCGATGATCTCCTCACCTTCGAAGACGACAGAACCTGAGGCTTTCCGGTTGAGACCGATGATGGTCTCGACGGTTGTCGTCTTCCCGGCTCCGTTTGGCCCGATCAGTGTCACGAGTTCGCCTTTCCCGACATGGAAGCTTAGATCCCAGACGACCTGAAGATTCCCGTGAAAGACATTGAGGCCGGTCACTTCAAGCATTTTATCCCCTACTTAGAACGCGTTAAAGTCACCGAGATAAGTATCGATGACCTGCTGGTTATTCACGACCTCATACGGTCGGCCGTCTGCGATCTTCTCGCCATGATCGAGCACAACGATGCGATCAGAGACTCCCATGATGACACTCATGACATGCTCAATGATGAGGATGGAGGTTCCCTTGTCCCGGATATTCCGGATCAATTCCACGGCTTCTTTGCTCTCCTTCGGGTTGAGACCCGTGGTAAGTTCATCGAGAAGCAGGAGTTTCGGGTTGGATGCAAGGGCACGGGCAAGCTGCAGGCGCTTGAGCTCTACGACATTTAAGTTCCTGTTGAGGGTTTCGGCTTTCTCAAGGGGGAAATTTACCTCAGCAAGTATTGATAGCGCCTGGGACTGTGCCTCTTTCATAGATGGTGCTGTGTCATTACCAAAGAGAACACCAATCATCACGCACTCTTTTGCGGTTAAGTCAGGGAAGGATTCAGCGATCTGAAACGTCTTAGCGATCCCCTTCCGGCAGATTCGGTCCGGTTTCATACCGGTGATGTCTTCACCACAAAATGAGACTTTCCCGGCAGTTGGGGGAGTAATACCGGAGATGATATTTAAGAGCGTTGTCTTTCCGGCACCGTTTGGTCCCACAAGGCCGACGATCTGGTCGTTTCCTATCTCAAGATCAACCTTATTCACTGCGGTAAGGCCACCGATCTGTTTAGTCACTGCCGAGAGACTGAGCGTGCTGACATACCCCCATCAGATGCCGGTTTAATTTACTGTGCTATAGTTTCGCACGGTTGAGTATTAAACATATTTTAATGAACTGATCATCAGTCTGGTTTTCTTGCAAGCGGATTGATATTGTGGTATTTCGAAATTGAAAAAAAATGAACTTCATCATCCCTGACATTACGCCGAACAATTTCGATTATGTTAAATGTTAGCATGCCACAAATTAGCAGGGTACTATGTTTGGATTACCAGATATCACAATCTTGGTTTTTGGTGCGGTGACTCTCATCGCCATTGCAGCGCTTGTTTACTGGGGAATAACATTTAAGGGGCATGACTAAAATGGCAGATTTTATCACCATCGCTGTCGTTTCTCTTTATTTCATTGCCATGCTTGGGATCGGATTCTGGGCTTCAAAGAAAATAAAAAGCACCGAGGATTACCTCGTTGCCGGACGTTCATTAGGATTCTGGATGTTTATTCTCCTGATGATCGGCACGGTCTGTTCGGGAATGTCCCTTCTCGGAGTTTCCGGGCTGGGATATAAAATGGGTTGGCCGACCATGTGGGAACAGGTCTTTGTTCCTCTGTCGATCGCATTCTGTATAATATTCTTCGGCGTGAAACTCCACAATGTTGCTAAAACTGCGGGTTATGTCACAGTCCAGGATTATCTCGCACATCGTTACGAAAGCCCGACTGCACTCCGGACACTCGCGGCAGTTGCCGGTATCATCGTCTCGCTGATTTACCTTGTGGGCCAGTATACTGCAATTGCAATTGTTCTCATCTGGCTCTTCCAAATCCCGCTATGGTTGGCCCTTCTGATCGCAACGGTAGTGACTATGGTATATACCGCAATTGGCGGACTCTACGCGGTCGCATGGGCATCACTCATCCAGTCCATTATCCTGATTGTCGGCGTGCTTGTTATGGCACCCATAATTATTTTCTATGCGGGAGGATTTACCCATGTCAATGAATACATCGCATCAGTTAACCCGGCACTTGCCATGCCGTGGATGCCAAGCGGTGCATTTGCCATACCCTACATCTTCTCGTTTGCAATTCTCCTGATGGTCGGGCTTGCGTGCGCACCGCACGTTATCAACAATGTGCTGGCAATCAAGGATGTCAAGTACTTTAAGTGGGCGCCCCTCGTAGCGTTTCTCATCTACTTCATTGCCATGTTCCTGCTGAAATTCACCGGGTTTGCCGGGCTCGCCATGGTAAAAGAAGGTGTGTTCACCCTCCCGAATGTCCCGAATGCCGGGGATTTTGTTATTCTCTACGGAATCCAGTATGCATTGCCCATCATCGCGCTCTGGGCAATCTTTGCAGTGATCGTTCTTGCAGCTGTCATGTCAACGACCGACCGGCTGATGTTAACTATCGGTGCGATGTTCTCATGGGATATATACAAGAAAGTGTTAAAACCTGATGCAGATGACAAAACCGTACTCCTGCTATCAAAAATTGTCGTAGTGCTTTCCGCTTTCGGCACCATGCTCCTTGCGATCAGTCCGCCCGAGATGCTGGCAAGTCTCATCTGGATGGGTATCGGCGTCATGCTCGCTACGTTTGCCGTCCCGCTCCTGGCCGGTCTTTATTGGCGGGGTGCAACTCGGGAAGGTGCACTTGCAGCAATGTCACTGGGATTGATATCGTCGCTTGTCATCGGCTTCCTGAATTATTTCAAAACCGTTGCGATGGGTATTCAATTTGCAACAATTCCCCTGCACTTCTCATTCTACGCATTTGTTATCGCCATTCTTGCGATGATCATTGTAAGCCTGCTGACAAAAAAGACAGCAGAGAAAGTGCTTAATGAAACCCAGACCGGCTGGTATTTCTCAAAATAATTTTTTCTTTAAGGCATTACTAAATAAAAAGAATTTACATCAACGAAAAATTCTGTGAGCATTTTTTTAGAAAGATAGAACCGTACACTTTTTTTCTAGCGTAAGAAAATTTTCCAGTTTTCTATCCGGACAATCACTACCCACAAAACAAAATCTTTCCTGACAGGTCAAAAACCCTCACAATCCCTGCCAAAAACATTTTTTCTCCGACGTGATTGTGATAGTTGGCAACCAAGGGCATTTTCCGGCAGCTTCTGCCAAAAAACACCCAGAGACAAGTGTCAAAATTCGATGCCCGTAAAAGCCCGTTAATTTAACACGTTTTATTCTGTTAAAATCGCCTATTTTTCGAAAATGAGCGATTTAATCCATCTTTTTTAGAGAGGTTGACATTCTACAAAATGGATCACATTTTTTGGATCCAAAAACTACAATCGGGGGTCAAATTGTGCTCGGAATACATCAGGTCCAAGACATCTGCATCAAAATGCACTATCCGGAATTTGAGGGGGGCACAGATTAACCTGAAACCCATGTAAGGACAAACACACCGGGTGTCGGTATTTTAAAAAAAAATGAGATTTCACCTAAAAAACCAAAAAAGGTTTTTACTCTTCTTCCCAAGTAATTGCCAATGGATAATCTCTTCACATCGCCGGAATTCCAGATGAGCTTGCTTTTGTTCGTGGCTCTCGGCGGATACCTCATCGCTTCGCGTATCAATCAGTCAGCCGTTATAGGCCTTATCCTTGTAGGTCTCCTTGTCGGTCCAAGCGCACTCGGGCTCATAACCTATACTGATTTTGTCCGTGGTCTCGCCCATCTCGGTGCAGTCATCCTGCTCTTTGTAATCGGTCTTGAGTTTAATGTAAGGGAGATCCTATCGTTTCGAAACGGAGTGATTGCTGCCGTTGGTGTAATTGTACCATGGATCGGGGGATACTGGCTTTCGCTCGCCTTTGGGTTTGATACTCCAAGCGCAATCTTCATTGGGACCGCCCTGACTGCGACAAGCATCGCGATTACGGCAAACGTACTCCGGGAGATGGGAAAACTCCAGACCGACGCAGCGAAAGCCATCATCGGCGCCGCGGTCATCGATGATGTGCTCAGCCTTTTGGCCCTTGCGATTAGTACCGATGTTGTGAGTGGGACGGTCTCAGCAGGGGGAATCGCTATTGTCGCGATCAAGGCAGTCGCGTTTATCGTCATTGGCGGAGCCTTCGGTATCTTTGTTGTCAGTAAGTATGTCAGTAAACTCGATGCAACAGGGTTCTGTAAAAAATTCCCTGAGTTTATTTTCATTTTCGCTATGATGGTCGCATTCCTCTACGCAATGTGTGCGGAAGCGGTCGGGCTTTCTGCGATTGTCGGGGCATTTATTGCGGGTGTCTCCTTTGAGAGCGTGATATTGTCCAATAGCAAAAACTTCAAGGAAGGAGCAGAATACCTCCAGATTATCTTCGCCTCTATCTTCTTTGTCTCGCTTGGGATCCTTGCAGATATCCGGGCTATCACACCGGAGATCGCCTTATTCCTCATTGTCCTGACAGTTGTCGCGATTATAACAAAAGTTATCGGTTGTGGAATTCCTGCCCGGCTGATGGGGCTGTGCAATAAGGACGCACTTATTGTCGGATTTGGCATGGCTCCCCGTGGAGAAGTTGCAATGATCGTGGCTCTCATTGGACTTGAAGCCGGAATTATCAACCAGGGTGTCTATGTCGTACTCGTGCTCATGAGCCTGCTGACAACGATTATCACGCCAATTGTATACCGGAACTGGTTCTTTAAAGGAGAGAACTGCAAATATAATGCAAGCGGAATCGATATTGATGAGGTAAAATAAACCGGACCTTCACAACCGTTATCAGAGGAGTTGCCGCCGGCGTATCGCCCAAAGGATAATCGATGCGCTGATGAAGAATAGGAAAAAAGTGAACCGGTAAAGAATTGCCTGAGACACTGCAATCCCCTGTGGGGATACGAGAAAACCGCCGATCAGAAAGAACAAGGTTACGATGCAGACCGTGGGAATTGCATACGACCTCTCCGACCAGTATGACAGGATAAGGGGAATAAAATAAAGGAGCCAAACCGGTTCTCCCAACGGAGTAATGGAATCGATTAGGTAGACTGCAAGAAGAACTATAGCGACACTAATGACGATACCGAGATCCGATGAAAGAACGTTGAGTATCCTTTTCATCGGTGATTGGTTATGGGGTCTGGAAGGGGACATATAATTCTCCATCTGTAGCGGGAACAGGCATTTTAAATTATTATATATTTATGATTTTTGAACTAGGAATTCACGTGTCGGTCTTTAAATTAAAACTGGTTTTGAAACCGCGTAAAGCTTTTGGATTTCCTGTCCATCTGTCCCTCATGTGATCGGCTTTGTTAAAAGGAGTATAAAAAAACAATTTCAGATAATATGCAGGACATAGCGGAGAATCAGAAAGATCAGTGCAATCGCGCAGATAATTCCTCCTCCTACCTGAAGAACCTGCAGAAAATCCATGCCTTGTTTATCACTGCCGGGTTCCACGATTGAATCCCTATCAGATTTCCTAACAGAATCACTACCGGGTTTCATGACAGGTTATTGGAGTGAATTCCATATCTCTTTTCTGACCGGGCACGGCTGTAAACCTCTTCTTTTTTGCACGTTTTCCCCCTTTTTATCCCCTCCGAAAAAACGACCTTCACATTCCCGTTCTGACTGGCGTTATGGAGTCTGAATGGGGTAAACTAAGTGGTAAAAACAACCTCGATTAAATGGCCTTTGGCGGGCTTTAGGAGAGGGGCATTCCTACCGTTTTTTGAGGATTAGAGCGAAATTTAGACGTATTCTCCACAGGAACCAAAAAGGAAGGATTTGCGGGATTTTCCGGAATGATTTTCTTAAAACGGAGCCCTGTTTGGGCGTATTTCACCCCATCCCAACAACAGTCGAATGAGAGATCTTTTCCCAATAATAAATGAACAAAAAAGAAGGGCAATCTTTCGAGTAACATAATCCCGGCCATCTACTCCCATTCACATTAGATTGTATCCCCACGCCACCCATCCCCAACAATAAAAAACAAGGAGCGGGATATACTTCATCAGGATAACCCTATGGAAGCACGGAGCGAGAGAAAGGACGGGGTGGTGATCGTTTGTGTATCGGGACGGCTCGATGCATTCGGGGCTCAGCAGCTGGAAACTTGGGCACGTGACGCACTCTACGATGACGACAAGGAACTTGTTGTGGATATGGCGGGTACGGGATATTTGAGTAGTGGGGGATTGCGGGTATTTAACAGCCTTAAAAAGGAGATGAAACGCAGGAACGGACGGTTTGCGCTTGCTACTGTCGGGGAGTACCCGAAAAAAGTACTTGACATGGCCGGATTCTCATCGGTCTTTGATATGTTCCCCTCAGTAGATCTCGCAGTTGCTGATATTATCCATAAGCGAAAGAACCTGACACTCTTCAATGAAATTTTTTACAAAAAAATTATGGGCGAAGGTGTGCAGCTTACCGTTGAACCGGGCTGGTTGACCACGCCACCCGTACTGCGGATTTTAGGGGATCTGAATAAAGTACTCTATGCAAAAATTACCGAAGCCGATATTAAAACGAAGAAATTTTCGGAGATCACCTACTCGCTGGGTCTTGGAGCTCTCGGTGCCAATATAAAAGAGGCAATGCCCCTGATGGGTGAGATGATCACGCTCTACGGATCAATGGTCTGGCTCCCGACCGACGGAAATAATACACCTGATTTCTTAACCCCATTGGATCATGACAGTGATGTTACGGTTTATACCGGGTTCAATGTCACACTTGACGGACCGTTTAACGAATATTTCACACTCGAAACAAACCGGCCTGACGGTATAAGTATCAGCGATATCTACAAGACAATATTTTCATCTTCAAAGGAACGGGTAAAGAGTTATCATGGGGTTGTTGCGGTCACGATCTGGGGAGTGCTCACCGGGCTTTCAAGTTCAGGTCTTAAAAAATCCCCGGTTGCAGAAGCAGCACCTCCCAATGGGGTATCAATCATGGACCCCTCGCAGATTCACCAGTGGATCGCATCCGATACCGGCACATCGCACAAAGGCGATACGCTCGTAAGCTTCGGCATCGGCGTTGATCTGTCCACAGACCTCTCGTATTTCCCAGCAGAAAAACTTTCATCGCTCTATTACACCAACCCATTGAACAAAGGAGCGGGAAAACAGATGTACCTGCACAATCACGGGGTAGTCTTCAAAAACATCCCTTACGATGCATCGCTTGATTTAAACACGCAGGTAAAAAAGATCGTAACCGATGGAGAGTTTTCCGATATGCGGCACCTGCTGGACAGCACCCGTCTGAGCAAGGCCAAGATCGGGATTGCCTATATCCAGGACATCGTTAAGGATGCCTGAATAATTCCCTTACATCTTCTTCTTTTTTACCATTACAAGGATATTTTTCCCGGCTTCATAACGGTAGATAATATCGTCCATGACCTGCCGGATCAAAAAAACACCCAGACCTCCAATCTTCCGGTCTTCAATATCCTCAGTAATATCCGGTTCCGGTATCGACAGGGGATTGAATGGTTGGGCTGTATCTTCGATCTGCACCTCCGCAAGACCATGGGTAACGCGGCAGGTGATCACAATCTTTCCTTTGACTTGATCATATCCGTGCAGGATTACGTTGGTTATTGCTTCCTCAACCGCAAGCTGGATATCGAGAATCTCCTCATCAGAGAACGCATTTACCCTCAATACCTGATCGAGCGCAAGGGATACCTTGGGGATTTCAAGAATATCAGAATCGATCGTACAGTTAAGGAATTTCTCCATGAATCATTCCACCCGTTTAACCATCAGTGATCGGAGGTTTGTCGTATCCATGAATTCTCAAATATGTTATTGTGCACCAGCTCTTTTAATGGTCACTCCTTATCGAGTTCAAAAAAAAGTGCCGGTATTTACCGGGATAGGATCATCACGGAATCCAGCATCCATTTTGCGGTTAAAGAGGGAGAATATCTGAACGAAGCAGGATGATGGGGGAATAGCATTATCTTTTGAAAACGCCAAAAAAGTATAAGAATTAATTTTATCTCAAGAACAAAAATCTGGGGGAAATACAATGGAGATTACATCTGCAACCCGTGACGGCGCAACAATACTATCTGTTGCCGGGCGAATTGATACTGCCACCGCACCAGCACTTGAACAGGCGATCAACAAGGAAATCGAAAGCGGAAACAGGAAGATCCTGCTCAATTTCTCCGCAGTCACCTATATCAGCAGCGGTGGACTGCGGGTACTGCTGGCAACTGCAAAGAAATTAAAAAATCCCGGTGACAAGTATGCACTCTGTGCTTTAGCGGCAGAAGTACACAAGATCTTAAAACTCGCCGGGTTCACATCAATCTTCTCCATCTATCCTTCCGAGGGCGAAGCGCTTGCCGGGTGGTGAAACCCCACTCCTTTCCCTGTCGTGGCAGCCGGTACCGGGTGCCCCCGGGGCGCAGATTTACCCGCTTATACGTAAGATCGATACCACCTCTTCTAATTCATACCTGATCCAGACCGATGATGTCATTCTCTTAATCGATCCCGGTGGACTAGCAGAGCAGGCAGAACAGCTGGCCCGGGTAATCGAAGAAATCCGCGAGGAACATGACCGACCGGTATTTGTCTTTCTCACGCATGCCCACCTCGATCATTTTATCGGCACGCAATGCACTCCTGCATTTGCACACCCGGAAACAGCAGTCTTTGCAGTCCAGGAAGCAGGCGCCTCTGCCCTTGAACGCGGGGATGGGAAACTGACCCAGGCAGAACTTCTGGGCCAGACGATCTCTCCTGTCAGGATCGGGCTGCACCTTATCACCGACAATCGGTCCTCATGCAAAGTCCCCATCTCACTGGCATTCTCAAACGGCGCCACGGTTTCAATTACCCGAGGACAGACTCGTGCGGGTCTTCTTCAGGAAATAATCCAGTTCGGTGCCGGTCCCTCTCTTGAAATATATCACACACCCGGCCACAGCCCGGACAGCATCTGCATTCGGATGGGCGGATTGTTATGTATCGGTGATATCCTTTTTGCCGCTAACCCGGGTATTGCTGGCCTGTGTGGATGGGATCAGCTGGCACTCATCCGTTCTCTCGATGGTATTGAAGATCTCGTTGCTGATGGAGGGATTGATTTCATCCTGCCGGGCCACGGACGGGTGATAACAGCTGCCGATGCAAAACGAATGTTTACCGCCATCCGTTCAGATGCACGGGCACTTGAAAATATTGCAGAACTGAACAATGAGCGGGCGATCGAGACCGCCGCATTTGCCGAAGACTGCATGGAACAGGTCAATGAGCTCTTCACCATCATGGCAGGTCGGCTTTACTATGTCTCGTACGTCATGGAGGAACTCGGCGAAGAGGATGTGGCAGCAGAAGTTGAACTCTTAATAAAAGGAGACGTAATTGACGAACTGCTCGAAGCGTTCCGTTCCTTTGCCGACGAGCATCATAAGAGAAAGGGTATTTCCATTCACCTCGCACTCAAGGCAGGCCAGGTTATTGCCAAGCTCGAACGATCTTTTAACGGTGCAGAGCTTGCGCACATCATCGACCCGGCACTTGCCCGAAGAGCGGCACGGCTGCTTTCGGATTACACCACCATGCTCCGCGGGTTTTGTCCACCCAGTGAACTGGCTGAATGTGACCTTGTCCGGGATATCGGGGCACTCGTGACCGGCCTGTCAGTTCCTTCCTGTTCAGATGACGATCTCCTCTCGTCAGATGACGACGATTCAACGTTCATTAAGTTACTGTTGAGACGAATCGGCATGCAGCCACTCCTTTCGGAAGTTGAGTTTACATTCTCTGCGGCAGAAAAACACCTTGAAGTTGCGGTCGATCGTGATGATCTTACGGATCTGGTCACGTACATTCTTGAGGATCTCGTTGGCACCGGATCTGATGCAATCACCCTTCAGATATACTGTAACAATAACAACGCCATCATTACCCTCCGGGGATCCGGGTGTACAGCTTCAGATGAAATGAAAACCGGCAGAGGCTTTCTTCAACGACTCTGCAATCGAATGGGAGGAACGCTTTCCTATATGACCGATGACAAAATGCGGGAATATACAATCAGCCTTGGCGGACTTATCTAAAAAAGCAGATGATGCTGATGATACCAGTCCCCTAACAATCTTCCTCATTAAAAAATATCTCTGGTAATGTCACTTTCAGGAATTCCCGGCAATGACAAAAAAGCTCTCCCATAAAAATATCCGCAATCCTCCACTCCTTGAATTTCGGAACGTGACGGTAATAAAAGGGGAAAAGAATGTTCTCAAATCCCTCTCGGTTACTATTCATGAAGGGGAGCACATTGCTATTCTCGGTCCCAATGGCGCAGGCAAATCCTCGTTCATCAAAACCGTGAACCGGGAATACTACCCCCGGCTCCATGAGAATGTAGTGTTTAGGATCCGTAACGAAGAAGTGTGGGATGTCTTTGCCATGCGATCCTTCATTGGAATCGTCTCCAACGAATTGCAATATAATTACACGAGAGATGTTTCGGGAAGGGATGTAATACTATCCGGGTTCTTCTCAAGCATCGGGCTTTTCAACCACACGGTTATCCCGGCTATGGAGATGAGAACTGATGAAATCCTGAAATTTTTAGAGATCGGGCACCTGCAGGATCGCCCGATGACTGAAATGTCATCCGGTGAAGCCCGGCGGTTCCTGATCGGAAGAGCACTCGTGCATCGCCCGGCAGCGCTTATTCTTGATGAGCCCACCAACAGCCTTGACCTGCACGCCCTTCATACATTCCGGAACCTGATAAGAAAGATCGCGCAATCCGGTACCGGTATTATCCTTGTGACCCACAACCTGCATGACATCATTCCGGAGATCACCCGCATCATTCTTATGAATGACGGGAAATTTGTTGACGATGGCAAAAAGGAAGAGATGCTGACTGATGAAAAAATAGGCAGGCTTTTCAACGTACCCGTCCGTGTCCGGGTAGAAGGCGGATGGTATTATGCTACAGGGTACTGAGTGATAACTCCTTCAGAATTATTTAATAAAAAAATTTCCAAAATCGAGAATTAACATCATACAAATAACAAAACCAAAAAAAATGAGTGTTGTTCCTTTTTGTCAACTAACACAGATCCTGTTTTACCCTGCTACCATATGACACATTATATCTCTTCACTTGTGCAGATGCTGTCCTCGTTTCCCTGCGGGCATTTATCTTACATGGGAAATCAGTCCTTAAAATTGCCGGTCTTCAACTGCACTGGCTAAAAAGCATATTGCCACGGACAGTACAACCTATACGTACCTGATTGAGGTATCATGGGCGACTCGTACTTATCCAGCGATGAATCTCTCATCCTGTCCACACAAAATATTCGCATAGATGGCAGGTCCCGGGACCTGATGCTTACAAGCCGGCGTCTCATTCTTATCGATAATTCAGTCACCCCCTTCCACCTCCGGACAATCCCTCTCGATATGATCATCACCGTAATAGCGGGAATGGATGTGAAAGGAGATCCGATCATCACCCTGTCTCACATGGATCCCTCCGGTGCTGGCGCCCCGCACCCGGTGGACTTCATCTTTACCCGGCAAAAAGGTGAACAGAGAACAAAGGAATGCAATGAGTGGGCAGCAACTCTCAATATTTATGCTGCCGAAGCCCGGAAAGGGTCGCTTTCTTCCGGTACCCTTCCGTATGATCCGGTAAAAGTCATCCAGCCACGGATGTCTGCCATTTACGGCATTGAGACTTTCAGTCCCCGTAAACCGGTCATGGACGCACAAACGATGAAGGGTGAACCGGTCACAACTCCAGTGCTTTCAAAAACTCTTAAAGAAGATAAAATCCCCACAGGGATCGATGAACCAGCTCATGTAAAAAATGCGGAAATAGTTGAATCTTTTGACTCCAACTGGATTCCAACCCTAGAACTGGACGAAACGGAGTTTCCTGTTACAAAAGAACCTGAATCTTCCCCACAGGTTACTCCTATCGAACCAGATCAAAATCTGGAAATTACTGTTGCTGAAGAATCTGTATCTTCTCCACAGGTTACTCCTATCGAACCAGATCAAAATCTGGAAATTACTATTGCTGAAGAATCTGTATCTCCTCCGCTTGTAACTCCTATCGAACCGGATCAAAATCTGGAAATTACTATTGCTGAAGAATCTGAATCTCCTCCACAGGTTACTCCTATCGAGCCTGATACAAAACAGGAAATTACCGATTCAGCACAGATTTGGGCAGATGCCGTCCGAACGGTAACAACTCCTTCATCGGCTATTCCTCCGATCCTGCAGGATCATGCTGATGATGAACTTAAAAGACCATCAGCTACCAAAGCAGCCCCTGTTCCGGTTCCAACATCTCCATCGGTCCCAAAAGATTTGAAGCAATCACCACCAACAATTTTGATTGCTGCTATTATCGTTATCATCCTTGTTGTGCTTGGTGTAGCGGTCATCAGTTCACTTAACCTGCGGAACACTGGAGATACACCCCCGCCACTTGTTGTTTCATTTGTCACGTTTCAGCCCACTCCCACACCCATCCCGACACTGGTACCTTCTAACGGGGTTTGGGTGCGCATAGTATATCCAGGAACATTTATTGGCGAGGTGGGCAACACTGAATTTATTCGTCCCGTCTCCGGCTCCGGTGTCCAGATCTACAAAATACTCTGGAGCGATCGCGTAGTCCAGGTAGCAGCGCAGAAACAGGATAACTCGGGAGATACGCTCCTGATTGAAGTCTACAATAACGGAACGCTGATCAAAAGCAGCTCTACCCGCAAACCAATGGGAAGTATAAATTTCCTTATTGATCCCATCACCGCTCAACCTCCTGGTATAAATCGTGGGGATATTCCGTAGATGCCATGACCCACGAGGCAAAGTTTTCAGCGGGTTCATTGGTTTCACGGTTCCCCGTGCCAGATGCGATCCCGGTAAGCGGTGCTCTTTTTGTAATAGTCAGTAAAAACGATGTTGCAGTAAAGAGCGGGGATAAACCGACCATTTTCTTTCAGACAAATCCCGCTGGTTCCTGCACGGTTATGCGAGTCCAGTATCTTGGACACCGTGATGCAGTTGTTTGTTACGCAGTCGAAGTCGCTTCAGGTACAGCACTCCCTGCCGGCTGGCAGTTTTCCGCAGTCAGGGAACTGTTCGGGAAGATCCCGGATGATGAACTGGCCATCGCTGCTCTTGCAGTCCAGATCATAGACTTCGACCGCACTACGCAGTTTTGCGGGCGGTGTGGTGCAAAAACCCGACTGCTGCGGACCGAACGGGCGAAATTCTGTACGGACTGCAACCAGATCACCTATCCACGGCTTTCACCGGCCATCATAGTGCTGGTGCAAAAAGAAGATCAGATTCTCCTCGCCCGCTCTCCCGGGTTCCCGCCCGGTCTCCACAGCGTTATCGCCGGCTTTGTTGAGCCGGGCGAAAATCTCGAACATGCCGTTCACCGGGAAGTTAAAGAGGAAGTGGGAATTACGGTAAAAAATATCCGCTATTTCGGTAGTGAGCCGTGGCCGTTTCCTCACTCGTTCATGATCGGGTTTGTGGCAGATTATGCGGGAGGAGAGATCACTATCGACAACAAAGAGATAGTCTCTGCGGGATGGTTTGACCGCGATAATCTTCCCCTTATCCCCTCTCCGCTGAGCATCTCACGGGCACTCATTGACGGGTGGATTAAAAAAAAGTGAGGTCGCGTCCATATTGTATTCATACTATTTTAACCCGTCACGATAATCTGGTGATCATTAAAGAAAAAATTCGTGATCACAATAATTTTCTTAAAACCTTTCCCTGCGGCAGACTGCGGCACCCTATATCGTTTCAGGGAATAGACATTAAGGTAACAATGGCAATCGACCAGATCCCCATAGGCAGGTTCTCGCTTATTACCCGACTGAGCCAGAAAGCGCTTCGTCTCTATGATGAGCGGGGACTGCTTGTGCCACAGGTAAAAGACACATTCACCCGGTACCGGTATTATACGGGCTCCCAGATCGCACGCGGTGTTTCGATCAAGACGTTATGTGAGCTGGGGTTCCCGCTCACGGAGATCGAAACGCTCCTGTTGGCAAAAGACAAAAATGACACCGAAACAATCCGGGAGCTTTTTGCAAAGCGCAAGAATGAGATCCGGTCTGAAGTCATGAGGTTACAGGAGATCGAGGCAATTCTCAGAAACCGGGATGCCTCGTTAGAGTTGATCTATATGTCACAAAATGAACCTGTTGTAAAGGAGATAGCGCCGGTACGTATTGTTGGAAACCGGGGTTCAGGCACCTACAGCGAAACCATTACCCGGCTCATGACCGGACTTTGCAGCCAGCTCTTCTCAGAAGAAAACCAGAGAAACGGGTTGAAGGTTGCCGGACCGTTTATGACACTGTATTATGATTGCGAATACAAGGAAAAAGAGGCAGATATGGAATGCGTTGTACCGATCACCGGCAGGTGCTCTGTCAGTGATCCATCAATGGAGATCCGGACGCTTGCGGGGGGCAAGGTCTTAACTCTCATCCACAAAGGGCCGTACACCGGACTTCACGAAGCCTGGGCCCGGGTTGGTGCCTATGCTGAGGAACGCGATTTTGTCGCCATCGGTCCCCACCGCGAGATGTATCTCAACGACCCCAATGTGGTTGCGGAAAGCGAACTTTTGACTGAACTCCAGATCCCCATTGATCCGGCCCTGCACAGTTCGTGTTCCTAAAATCCCTTCCTTTTTTGTGATTTTTGCTTGGTTTTGCCGCAATTAAAGCCCGGTCTTTCGCTATTCGACCAGAAGTGCTATAATACAGTATATAAAATCATATATTCAGGCATATAGTACTGTGAGAGTTTAACCGTGCGAGAGATTGCAATGAATAATCCTCTATCAGATGGTAACGAAAATGTCATTGATATTTTCGTTTTGGGTCGGAGTGAAACAGGGACACTGCAGCTCATGGAACAGCTTGAGCATCAGGATTACCGGGTAACCCTCTTTACTGAGGGGACACAGCTCATTGACACCCTCCACCATTCAGGAAAACCCAACCTGATTATCTGCGACACTACCTCCTTTGGCGAAGAAGCGTATGACTACTGCCGACAGATAAAGGCAAATGAGTACCACTGGATGATTCCGGTCATAATCCTGACACGCGCATCCTCTTTGGCAGATTTGTTATACGTCCTTGATTGCAATGCAGACAATTTCATCGCACAACCCTTTGACTCTCCCTACCTGATCTCAATGATCGAAGGTATGCTCCAGACACCTGTTGAACGGCAAACCCCGGAACAGATTAAAACACAGTTCAAAATCCAGCATGACGACCAGATGTTTGTTGTCACTGCTGACCGCAGGAAACTTTTGGAATTCCTTCTCTCAGCATTTGAGATCACCGTCAAGAATTCTGAAGATCTCTCATCCGCTCATTCAAAAATAAAAACACTCTCCTCACGGTTAAAAACACTTGAAGATACTGGCATTGAGAACGCACGGGTTATCGAGATTCTTAGCGCCAGTGTAAAGAAAAAAGAGATGGATGAGCGCACACTCCAAAAAGATCTCGAAGAAACCGTGCAGGCCCTTGATGAAAAAACTGCTGAAGCTGTGCAACTCTCACGGGCATTGGGAGATACTAAAACACTCCTGACTTCTTCTGAAGAACATATCCGTATCCTATTAGAAGATAAAGAAAAAGCCGCGGACTCTCACCAATCGGAAACTTCTGTTTTAACCGAACAAGTATCGAACCTTTCTCAGGAAATCGATGCAAAAACAAAAGAGCTGGATGCAGAAAAACTGGCGCGGGAAGAAAAAACCACCCTTTCTGCCCGGCTCGATATCGCATTAAACGAAGCAAATGTGCAGAACGAACAACTCAAAGCTTCGCTTCAGACTCTCACCATCAATAACGAACGACTTGTTTCAGAATTATCCTCAGAGAAAAAACGGGCTCATGCTGCAGAAGAAGAGATACGATCGTTGCAAAAGGCAAAAGCACAGTCTGAGCAGGATCTGACCATTCTTGTTAATGAGCTAAAGGATATAACCCGGCAGCAGGATGAGGAAATTCTCCGCTTAAAAACCGAGCTTGATGTCAAGAACGCCCGGTGCACAGCGATAGAAACGGAACAAGAAACACTCAGGTATGAGCTGGAACAATTACAAAAAACTCACACTGCTGCTGATAAGCTGCAAAAACAGCAGTTCGATGATCTCCAGACACGGTTTGACTCAGCTGCTGGAACGATGTTTTCGCAGGAACGGGAATTAAAAATCCTCAAAGATGAGCTGTTAGTGGCCCGTGATACTATTAAAAAATCAGCAGTATCTGCGGCATCGGTGACTTCTGCATTCAATGAAACGAGAAAAGAGATCGAAGAGCGTGAATGGAAGATCCAAACCCTTGAAAAGCAGATTGCTGACATTGGCATGCTCAAAGAAAAAAGCGATGAAAAAGTCCGTAACCTCACAGCATCGCTCGAAAGTGTCCAATCTGCATTAAACGCTGAAAAAGAACAGCATGCTGCTGCTGAAGAACGGTTACAAGCTGCAATTCGCGAACGGGATGATAACCTGCAATCAGTTCTCGGTGCGCATGATACCGTAAAAACCGATCTCGATCAGCATAAAAATGATATCTCAAGGCTGAACCGCGATCTTGAGACTGCAGCGTTGCTCCGGTCAACACTTCAGAGTGATATCGCAACAGCATCCTCACGGATCAAAGAGCTGGAACATGAACTGAAATCCACCGTGCAGGTAAAGGACCAGTCCGTCGAACAGGTCCGTTCACTGGCAGAAGAACTGGGTGCGATAAAATCAGCGTTCAAGGAAGCACGGTCTGCACTCGATAGCGAGAGAGAACTGCGTACTGCAACTGAAGAACGGTTAAATGCGGCGATCCGGGAGCGTGATGAAAACCTGCAATCGGTTCGCGGTGCACATGACCAGACCAAATCCGATCTTGAGGTTCACCGTAGTGATCTCATGCGGCTGAACCGGGATCTTGAAGCTGCCACCCAGCTCACTTCTGTCCTTTTAGCAGATTTCAATGCTGCATCCTCACGGATCAATGAACTGGAACACGAGCTGAACTCGGTAGTCCAGGGTAAAGAACAGACTGGTCAGCAGGCCCGGTCGCTTTCTGATGAACTAGAACGGATAAAAGCCGAACTTGAGACCGAGCGGAGAATCCGTCGCACTGCAGAGGTGGACCTGCAGAAATCTGCACAGCTCAACAGCAGGCTCGAAGGAGACATTGCCCGATCTACGGCGGAACGAGAAAGATTAAAAGCAGCTCTTGAACAGCAGAGTATCCTCGAACAGAAGGTAAAGGCACTTGAGTCAGACAAGGCTGCAGCAGAAGCACGAGCTGATGCACTATCTGATGAAATCCAGCAGGCGCGGACTGCTCTTGCCGACGAGTGGGAAGATCACATGAATGATGAGGAGCGACTTGCTGCTTCTCAAAAGAAAGTAGCTTCTGAACAGGAGAGTCTGCTCGAACAGAAGGTAAAGGTACTTGAGTCAGACAAGGCTGCAGCAGAAGCACGAGCTGATGCACTATCTGATGAAATCCAGCAGGCGCGGACTGCTCTTGCCGATGAGTGGGAAGACCATATGAATGATGAGGAGCGACTTGCTGCTACTGAAAAGAAAGTAGCTCAGATGACGCAGTCTCCCTCAGGTAATGTAAAAACTGAATCAGATCGAGAACGTAAATGGGCGGTTGTTGTCAAACAGACCGAGCTGCCTGCCGAGATCAGATCCCCGCCAAAAGCAGTGGTTGTTACCAAACCTCCAGAAATGTCTGCAGAGCCGGTGGATTCTCACAATAACCAGGAAGGATCCTTATCTCCCGGAATTGAGGATTTGTTTGAGGATGATACACCAGATCCGGGAGCAGGAGATAAAATACAAGAAATTCCTGATAACTCCGTTGCAGAACCGGCAGCAGATACTCAGGATGTAATTACTGATGAGGACCCTGTTGAAGAGATTGAGACGGTTGATGAACAAGAAGATGAGCAGGCATCTGACGAGTCTGGTGATGATGAAAAATCCCTGGACGATTTTGTGAAAAAACCCTCCAGTTACGGCATCTCTTTTAATCGCCTGATGTGGTTCGATCTTCTCAAATGGTCGCACCACTCAGGAGCACTCTCCCAGGAACAGCGCATGCAGATCGTCCGGATGGGACGGTTGATCCAGAAAGGCCGCAAGCTGACAAAGAAGCAGGAAGACCAGGTGCGGGAAATGATCGTGCTCGTCCAGAATCTCGGTTACCAGTTCCACTAACTTTTTTAATTGAAGATGAAAGTGGCTATTTTCATGTGCCTGAATACTTGTGGCTATGAGAATCGTATGATAGTAAAAAATCCAGTATGCTTATCAGTCAGGAAATCCCACCTGCTTTCACTTAATTATGCCCGGACGCTCTCCCAAACGTAAAGATATAACTCCAAGGAAAAGCATATGATAGTCGAGAAAGACACAAAGACCGGTTCGGATTACCGGCTGGTTATCGTTATTGGGGCAGCGCTGATTCTTGCGATCGCGATCATCGTTGCGATCATGTGGACCACCCCATAATATACTGGCATAATTTTTTTTTAGTATGCTCTGCCCGAACTTGTTTCAGTTATACGGAAATTAAATCCATCCTTTTGCCTGAACATAGTATCCTGCACCGGTATAGGCACATCCTGCGATAAGGAGTGCAAGAAAACTGTAAAGAATGTTACTATAATTTCCGGCAGCCGCAGCACCCACTAGCCATAAGAAAAAAAAGAGCACGGCAAGAAGACCGACAATGATGACTGCAAAAAATGCGATGAGTGCAAGGGTCCCGGTCAGCACCAGATCATCCATGGATCAAAGATGTGTTGTCGATCTATTTGAACCGTGACAGGGTGACACTGGTTATTCGAGATAGTCTGCCAGCAGATCATTATAGAGCCTGCGGACATTTGCTTCGGTGGATGGCATGTCAGGGAACCCGGAATATTCTAATGCTGCCCGGACATCAGCTGCAAGATTGAGCCTGTACTGGCTCTGTGAGCGGAACCATCCCTGCTCCTGGTAATACCATGAGAGGTATTCCTGTTCGGTCTGCCCGGGAGTAGGAATGAAAAGGCCTTTTTTCTTGTGCAGCTCGGCAAGTTCCATCATCGTTGTATATCCAGAACGGCAGATAACAAATTTCGCACGGTTCATGAGCTGCACCTTCTCATCGTTGGACACATATCCTTTCACTGTGCAGGTATCCGTTCCTGTAATCTCGGTCTTCCTTTTCGGGCTCCCAAGGATTACCATACGATTACCGTCAAGTTCATGGATGGATGGGAGGAGTAGCTCTTCGAGTTTTGTCCGCTGGGGTTCAGGTCCCGAGATCATGACAAGATAATCAAGATCCTCGGCAATGTCCTGTTTTTGTATGCTGGTAAGAATGCCGGAGAAAAATGTCCGTGATTGTGTATCAGCGGATCCGGGACGGGAGAGTTTTCCCGCAAGAGACTGGGGACCCGGTGGATTATCCGGTACAACAATCCGGTCATATTTCCGGTGGAGGTATGTATTGATGCGGAGTGCGAACAGCTCAACCGGCCAGAGGGCAAAGGGCATGTGGTAGTGTAGTTGATGGGTGATGAAGATTGAGGGAACTTCTGAGGAATACGCCCCGAGCCGGTTGTCGCTGATGATGAGATCATAGCGATCCTTTGCCAGGATTTTTGAAAGTTGTTGTCGTTCGTTTGAGACTGCCTTGAGCAGGATGGGTAGATACAAAAAGAATTTCGGGAGGAAAAGACTGCCCGAGCTGTATGGCGAAGGGTAATCCTCAAACTCGATGAACCGGCACTGGGGAAATTCCTGCTTGAGAGCGTTGAGGGCATTACCACATGCAGCAATCGTGACTTCGTGATCGTGTGCAAGGAGTGTTTTTATTATGGGGATATCTCTCATTGCATGACCGAGTCCCCAGCTCAGTGGTGAGAGTAAAACTTTTGCCATTTTTTTAAATTCCTCGTATCAGTGTATAGGTATTGTTTCTCAAAAAGTATTGAATTGTTCCAAGGTCCCTTTTGATTTTTTCCATCCGGTCATTGTATTGCAGGGCCATTGTTCTGATCTAAAAAATTTGGTACATATTTTTTGCTGGAAATTTTTTCTGCTGATAGTATCGGTCCATTCGAAATTATCAGAGAGGTAATGCAAAGCACAATATTACTTTCAAATGGCCATTTTCCCCTCCAAAAAAATGGAGTTAACTCCGATAACGAAAACCCCTAATCCGGGCATTATACGGGCTTTGATTTCTGTATCTCTCCAAAATGGGCTGCAATTATGTGAAAATGACCCCCTGTTCGATCGAAAACTCCTGGATTATTTGTATGAACAGGGGGTCCGGTGCATGTCAGACAAATCCAGATCCGCAGTGTTTTTCCTCTCAAAAAGATGATCTATTCTGAGCCATTTACAGGCTCCGATTGACATTTTTCTGATCGGATTCCTAGATTTTTTGGAAACGTTGTCCACCGCTATAAAGAATACCGTTTAATGGGGTCATTTTCCCAAAATAACCCATTTAATCGCAATTTGAGCCTGCAATTTGGCGGGCTTCTGTAGGTCACTTATTTTGGCACATAATTTACCAGGTTTTATGAGATATATGCCGCAGAATGCCCTGCTGTTGCCCGCTATTGCGTTCACGTCGGAGAAATGGGCAATTTTTGAGGGTTTACCGGGTTTTTTGTGAGTGGAAAATAATTCTTTTTTACCGTGGAGTAAGTGAAATTTTTTCCAAAAAGGTTTCCCGGTTTTTTTTGCACGCTCAAAAAAAATCTTCCCTTTTTTTGTGAACCGCGAAAACATTTTGGATTTTTTCTGAAAATTTGCGAGCGTAAAAAAACCAAGCCGAAAAAATTTTAAAATCGAAATCTCGTAACAGGTTTGCCAGAATTCCATCCAGTCAGAATCAATAAATTCTATCCAATCCACATCATTACCAGCGTTTAAACAATTAAGGAGAGATCTTTATCTATCACCCATTGAAACGACTCATACGATTTGAAGCTTATGGCATCCTCTTTGTGATAGCCGGTATTTTTGGCGCGCTTCTTGCTGCGGGTCGGTTCGATCTCTCGCTTCCTATCCTCCTTGTCTTTATCGCGGCATCCTCTGCATTTGGATTTGTCATCAACGATATCTCGGATATGGCACTGGACGCCAGATCACAAAAACCCAGAAATCCGCTGGCTGATGGTTCCATGACCTGCAGGACTGCCAAAATAGTCAGTGCAGTTCTGCTCGCAATCTCTCTCATCTGCATGGCACTTCTGCCCTCTTCCCTCCTTTTTGTAGAACTGGCAGTCCTGTTCATTTTTATAACTTACTCATTCTGGATCGAAGTAAAAAATATCGCCGGGCTTGATCTGGTATACCATGCCCTCTTCCCCGCGCTCTACGGGTTACTCGGGTATGTCCTGTATCACCCGCTGGATCTAACCGGAATTGTGTATGTCGTTCTGCTCGGGATATTCGGAGCAGTCGGGGAACTGGGTAATGAGATCCGGGATCTGGAGAAAGACCGGACCGAGCGGAAAAATACCGTTGTGATTATCGGGGAACGTGCAGCATTTTTCTTAACCATCGCGTTCATGACCTGCGCATTCTGTATCATCGCTGTCTTTGCCGTCATCGAGCCGGGCTTTTTCTGGCTCCTGCCGTTTGTGCCATTCGGACTGTTCCTTGCCCACCCGGTTGTAAAGGCCATGATGAATCCGGAATACAAAATGCGGTTTGTGGATGCGATCAACAACCGGGCGATCATTCTTGCCGCAGCCATGCTTATTGTGTATGGTTTGATGCGATTTACTTCTGTATTTCACGGATAAAAAAGATCAGTTTTTCTGGATTAAATCATAAACAATTGCTAAGGTTTCGCTGTGACGCACGACAATAACCCGGAAACTAATGCCCACGAAAAAGGCAGTCAGAAGGCAGGGAGTAAACAGGAACAATCATTTTTTAGCAAAAGTACTCTCGTTGCCATAATCGGCATCGCCGCAGTAATCGTAATCCTGCTTGTCGCCGGACTTATGCAAAATATGCCGGGCCAGGGAACGGTTATACCCTCACAGACCTGCGCTGAAAAAACCCTCACGTATATCAATAACAACATGGTCTCTCCCGGAACATCAGCCTCGCTCACTTCAGTTATAGAAAACCGGGGAATGTATGAGATGAAGATCAATTATCTGGGCAGGGACATGAATATCTATACCAGCCGGGACTGCTCGTCCCTGTTTACCACAAGAATTGATATGAACGCAGCAGCAGGAAGCGGAACAGCTCCGGCACAAACTGCGGCCCCACCGGTAAAAACAGAACGCCCGGTTGTTGATCTTTACGTCATGTCCTTCTGCCCGGGTGGCACCTATGCCGGAAATGTGATGAAGCCGGTCGCTGCCCTGCTCGGTTCAAAAGCGGATATTCGTGTGAGGTATCTTACAACCATCACCGGTACAACGGTTGCTTCCATCCAGTCATTGCATGGACCATCTGAGGTAAAAGAAGACCTGCGCCAGGTCTGCATCCTTAAAAAGAACCCGGAAAAATTCTGGGAATATTTAGGAAAGTTCAATGATGCGTGTTATCCGCAATACCAGAATGCAGCTCTGCTGGATTCCTGCCGGGGAAATATCACGGCCGCAATCGGCATTGATGACAAGAGTATTGAAACCTGTGCCAGCGGTGAAGAAGGACTTGCCCTGCTCAAAGCAGATGATGCACTCTCGAATAAAGACGGGGCATATTCATCTCCAACACTCATCATCAATGGTCAGGAGTATCTTGGAACGCGGACTCCGGATGCCTATAAACAGGCAATATGCGATCGATTTATAACTCCCCCAGCGGAATGCTCCACCACACTTCCCCCGTTAACAGGAGCTGTGACAAGTGGCGGGTGCGGATAATATAAAAAGAATTTTCCTCCCGTTCGTTCCACATTTTTTTAAAAGAAAATTTCAGGAAAACCCTGCAATCTATACTTATTTGACGTGAGACGATCCATGTTTCAGAACAATGGCAGTCGAGCCCGAATTCCGATATAAACAATGTCTCATCATCAGAAATGACGTCAAGATGAGCTGCGGCAAACGATGCGCCCAGGCAGCACATGCATCTATCGGTGCGTACAATAACGCAGATAAGGCACTCTCAAAAGCATGGATCTCGGAAGGGCAGAAGAAAGTTGTGCTCAAGGCCAATGACGAGAGAACCCTGCACGAGCTCAGGGTTATCGCGGAACGGGCCGGTATCTCACACTCACTCATCCAGGACGCAGGTATGACCGAGATCCCACCCGGGACGATCACGGCACTTGGGCTTGGGCCAGCCAAGAGCGAAGACCTCGATAAGATTACCGGTAATCTCACTCTCCTATGAAACAGAGCACGTATCCTCTCGAACGCGATCTCGGCATGCGCTACTATGCGAGCGATGCCGAAGGAATCGGGGGAAAGCTCCGGACATCACCGGAGGATTTCCTTGTTGATGAGATGCCACTTCCTGAAAAAGGTGGTACTGCCGGCCCGTATCTCATCTGCCTGCTTACAAAAAAGAACTGGGAACTCCAGCATGCCGTCAAGGAAATTGCAAAACGGCTGGGCATCAGTCACCGACGCATCGGGTGGGCGGGCACAAAAGACCGGAATGCAATTACCAGGCAGTGGATTTCGATCTATAATGTGACTGCAGAGCAGGTGGCAGCAATTCATCTTAAGGATATTACCTTAGAGCCTATCCGGCAATCCAATGAATCGTTATCGCTGGGCCAGCTATTGGGAAACCGGTTTGATCTGGTAATCCGGGATACCCTGTTCTCTGATCTTGCCCAACAGGTACAAACCCTGAACAAAACCGCATCCGAAGGGGTCCCTAATTATTTCGGGCTCCAGCGATTCGGAGCGATACGGCCAGTTACCCACCGGGTAGGGGAATGGATTTTACGGGGAGATTTTGAAAAGGCCGTAGTTACCTACGTGGGCCAGGAATTCCCCGGTGAAATGGATCCGGTCAAAACTATACGGGCAGAATTTTTAGCCACCCGGGACCCGGAACCTGCGCTGCGCAATCTTCCGTTGTATATGGCGTTTGAACGCTCGATGCTCCACCATCTCTACACGCATCCGGAAGACTACAACGGTGCCCTCAAGGAGTTGCCACCAAAACTCCTGTCACTGTTTGTGTCTGCCTTCCAGTCATACCTGTTCAATTGTGCACTCAGTCAGCGGTTCGATAACGAGGGCACGCTTAATGACCCGGTTCCTGGTGACAGGTTAATCTTTGCAAACGGGCGCACGGATACGGTCACGGCAACAAATGCCAATGCGGTCTCGATCCACATAAAACGCGGCCGCTGTACTATAGCGCTGTTCATGCCCGGTAAAACAAAAACGGAAGCAACTACGCTGGGGGAGCGAATCATGGAATCGCTTATGCTGAAACATCACATTACAGCGGAAGATTTCGAACGGGCATCAGCGTTTGTCAGCACAAAATTTGATGGTGCATGGCGCCCGATCACGCTAAAAACGGATATTGAGTCCTCAATAGAAAATACCGATGTGCGCCTGAAGTTTACGCTGCCACCCGGCCATTATGCAACAACGGTCTGCCGTGAATTTATGAAAGCAGACCCATTACAGATGATATAATCATACGTTAGTTACGCAACTTGGCTATCTTCTTTGCACCACTTATCGCATCATTTAAGTTGCCCAGTTCATCGACAACATTGATTTTTATTGCATCAGCGCCCCGGATCACCCTGCCATCGTCAATGTCGGACCGCAGGATCATGCGCTGTGATGTGACATCGGAAATGAATGTCTCGAAACTGTCATCCACTATCTTCTGGGCATAGGTTTCCTCATCCATACTGAGCGGGCGGGCGGTAGAGCCCATATCCTTCTTGGCCCCGGATTTGACTACACTTAAATTGTAACCTTCTCTCTCCATCCAGCGGCTGATATCGGAAAATCTCCATACAACGCCAACACCGGAAGTGAACGTATCCGGATTGGCATAAATCCTGTCAGCATGGGCACTCACGTAGTAGGCAGCCGACGTTCCCATGTCGCCCATGGAAACAACGACCGGCTTTTTCGATTTTGCATATTCGAGATCGCCGATGATTTCCTGCGCGGCAGATGGAGTACCCCCGGGACTGTTAACCCGCAACACAATCGCTTCTACCATCGGGTCATCGGCAGCCTGCCGTAACTCTCTTCCCACAACTTCGCTTCCGATGCTTTCAGCATCAGACACCTCACCGGTCACCATGGTGCCTTCCATACGCACGACCGTGACGCCCATCTGATCAGAATGGGTAAAGTAGAATGCAGCTACCATGCACCCGATTACAACGATAAGCCCGAAGACGATAAGTAAAAACCATTTCAGTCCCGAATTGGACGGAGGTTTTACAGAACCAGAAGGAACGAGAGTATAGGTACCGTCCATGTATTACTCCGTTGAGTAGAGGACATCAAACTCTGACACGAGATTGCTGCCACACATATAATATTTCTTTAAATTGAGCCGGATCATCTCGTCCTCGGAATTGATATGCATGCCCCCAACCAGTGAAGGTGTATCTGCACCCCCGACAATAAACGGCAGGTGTATCAGGCGGATCTCATCTACAAGCCGGTCGTGGAGCATATGCCAGTTGAGCGTGGGTCCGCCTTCGATCATCAGCTTGTTTATGCCGAATTTTTCCTTGAGAATTTTTAAGAGCAGCGGGAGTTCGACATGGGATTTCCCCGCTACTACCACATGCGCTCCTTTCTTTTTTATTGCTTCAATGCGCTCCTTTGGAGCCGCCTCACAGACGGCTATTGCCGTGGGTGCATCAGTCCCCAATACGTTGGCATCGAGCGGAATATCCGCCATGCTGCACGGGATTACCCGCAGGGGACTCTTTCCCTCGACATAGCGAACCGTGAGAAACGAGTTATCAATCCGGATTGTATTAGCCCCGACCATGATTGCATCATATTCTGCCCGGGTATTGTGGAGCAACAGTTCGGTCTCGTGAGACATATATTTCATCAGGATCTTTGAAGACGCACCCTTTTTTAATGTCAGTTTACCATCAGCGGTTATCTCCGACATCATCAGTACATGCGGGCGATCGATTGGTGAGATCATTACTACTCAGCTCTCCGGTAACATTGGGCGGGTGATATAAATAAAGTGATGATGGGACTACTTTTTTAACTTTCGTCGGTATAGAGTAATTATTAAACGTTTACGTTCCTATGATTTGAGCTATGAACATTACTGCACTCCGCCCAAGATTTACCAAGTATCTTGAGCCGGTCGCAGAAGTATTTGTCAGAATCGGTATCACCCCCAACCAGATTTCACTGCTTGCGCTTCTTGCCGGTATTGCGTGTGCGGTCCTGTTTTTTCAGCGGCAGTTCGTATTAGGAGCTCTTTTTCTTCTGCTCTCTGCGATCTTTGATCTTGTTGACGGGAGTGTAGCCAGAAAGACCAATGCCCATACGGATTTTGGCGCAGTCTTTGACTGGATTGTGGACAAATATGTAGATGCCCTTGCCCTGCTTGGCATAGGATTGAGCGGCATTGCTATTGTCAGCCAGTACTTCCCTGTTCCCCCCTTAGCGGATTTTGCCGTGGTAACATTTGCCATCATCGGCTCTCTGATGAACACGTTCATCAAACCGGTTGTCTACGCAGAGATCGGTTATCATAAAAAAGTGGAGGGAAAGATTGACGATCCGCTTGAAGGTGTGGGTTTTTTTGGACGGCCCGAAACCATCCTTGTGCTGATCCTTGGCGGCGTTTCAGGTTTTATCTGGGTGTCGGTGATCATCATCGCGATCTGTACAAATCTTTCTGCAATCCAGCGGATTATCTATCTCTATAAAACATTGTCATAATCTCACCATAATAGCGCTGATAAAAGTTAACGGTACTCGGAGGAAGGTATTATCAAATCGAGAATATGTACAGAGAACGGCTATGACAAAAAGTGAATGGAAGATTGACAAAACGCTTGAAGGAGTGGGTTTTTGACCGGTAAAAAATCGGGTTCTGATCTTTAGCAGCGTCTAAGGATTTATCCGGGGGTCAGTGATTATCAATGCGGCCTTCACAAACTTTTCTGTAATCCAGCGGATCATTTATCCTTAAAAAACGCTTTCTTAACCTCGCCATAATACAGCTGATAGAGATCGTCAGCAAATCTGCCGAGTTTAGGAATGATCGTAAAGAGTCCGTACGCAATCATGACCAGGCAGACGAGAGCCAGTATTTCTGCGATCACATTGTGTGCCCAGAAAAAACTCTCGTATCCCAGTTCACCGTTACTGGCAATTTCAGGGTAATAAGGATACATCTGATCGGTATAGGCAATGATGACAAACACATTTCTTAAAAGATTTAAGATATAGATTGTCGGGGCGATGATAAGGAAGGCATAGCATTTCTGTTTGAGTGTTGTCGGCACCGCTGCGGCTACTCCGAGCATAATCGCAATGCTCTGGATGCCGGTGCACCCTAATATGATCTCTACTCTAAAACCATTCCGGGCAATAATATTCCAGTCGGTATTGGTTACATTGAACTGGAACAGGTCAAGTATCCAGATCACTTGTCCTACTACAACTGCGATCAGCCAGTCCCCAAGCAGAGGAACGTACTCAAACGGTGCATAAATGATAAAAGCAACCGCAGCTGCACGTGACAGGTGCATCACCCGATCATCCTCTGCAATAAGATATTTGGCAGTGATCACGAGAAATGGCACAGAAAGGGCAGCAATCACCGGATACATAAAATTATTTTCTGAAAAATATTCCGGTAGTTTAACAAACAGTGCCAGAACAATAAAGGTCCAGCCTATAATTGCTGCATATTTCCGGTGCCGACCCGGGAGGAGGAACGCAAGAAATCCAATACAGGAAATCAGCACCAGATACTCGATCATTACACAATTATTCACTCCTTAACAAAAAAAGGATTCTGAAGTTGCACTCTTTTTTCTATTGTCGTAAATCGGAAAAAGGCGATCCGTATAGATTAATAATGCATTTAACTCTGTAATATCTCTTAAACCGCCGGTCAACTCCAGTGTCCCTGACAAGAGGGTTAATCTCCTTTGATCACTCATACAATACCGATGTTCTGTCCTGAATGTAAGACGATGATGATATCTTCTGGTGGTCAGCTTAAATGCCGTAAATGCGGGTATATCCGTAAGATTGAAGCCGCAGACCAGATGAAAACCCAGAGGATGCGCACGGAAAATGAGATCACGATTGTGGATGATGAAGATACAAAAATCAAAACTATGCCAACCATTCAGATAAAATGCCCAAAATGCGAGCATAATCTTGCTTTCTGGTGGCTCCGCCAATTACGGGCTGCAGATGAAAGCGAGGTGCGGTTCTTCCGTTGCACAGAATGCGGACACACGTGGCGCCAGTACGATTAACACATATTATCCATCCCAATCTGTTTTTAATTTCATCAGGTAATACGATTCTTTCTGTCCGATATCTCTTGTTTTTTATTTTGACAACGCCATAAATTTTTATGTACTCTACTTTTTCTGGCAAATGACAACCTTTTATTGAATATACCCATTATTAGTAATGTAGAATCGGGGTTTTTTATGGCCGAAGATTTTAACGTTAAATTCACCGACAAACAGTATCTGCCGGATCCTTTTGTAAAAAAGAACAGCTGGATCGGAGATTACCAGAAAGCGTACGATGCGTTTTTAAAAGATCCCGATGGCTTCTGGGACAAGATCGCATCAGAACTCCACTGGTTCTCCCCTTATAGCCGGGTAAAGGAATGGACCTTTCCCCACGCCCGGTGGTTTCTTGGTGGCAAGACCAATATCACTTACAACTGCCTCGACCGTCATGTGCAGAATGCCCGGCGTAACAAGGTTGCCCTCATCTGGAAAGGTGAGGATGATACCGAAAGAATCTACACATACCGGCAGCTTTTCCGGGAAGTGATGCGGGTAGCTAACGGGTTAAAGAAACTCGGCGTTGTAAAAGGAGACCGTGTCTGCATTTACATGCCGATGGTCCCAGAACAAATCATATCAATGCTTGCCTGCGCACGAATTGGGGCAGTGCACAGTGTGGTCTTTGGAGGATTTGGTGCTGCGGCACTTCACAGCCGGATTACGGGCGCTGAGGCAAAAGTAGTCATCACTGCCGATGTCACGTTCCGGCGTGGTAAATCCATCCCGCTCAAACACGTGATTGAAGAGGCAATTATTGACGCACCCAGCGTGGAACACGTGGTCGTACTAAGGCGCGAACTTCACCAGCCTGTCGAGATCCACCACGAAATGGAAGTTGACTTTTACGATCTGATCAAGGATATCAGCCCGGACTGTGAGCCGGAAGTAATGGATGCAGAAGACCCGCTTTTTATTCTCTACACGAGCGGGTCAACTGGTGCGCCAAAAGGTATTGTCCATACGTGCGGCGGGTATATGGTCGGTGCCTACTATACAACGAAAAATGTCTTTGATATAAAAGATAATGACGTATACTGGTGCACTGCCGATCCAGGGTGGATTACCGGGCACTCCTATGTAGTCTATGGCCCGCTCTCAAACGGCGCAACCATCATCATTACTGAAGGTACTCCGGATTATCCTGATGCCGGTGCATACTGGCGAATGGTTGAGGATTTTGGGGTAACCATCCTCTACACCGCTCCGACAGCCATCCGCATGTTCATGAAGATGGGAGAAGACTGGCCTAACAAGAGCAACTTAAGTTCTCTTCGAATCCTTGGATCAGTCGGCGAACCACTCAACCCGGAAGCCTTTAAGTGGTATTACCGCGTTATCGGGAAAAACCGTTGCCCGGTTGTCGATACCTGGTGGCAGACCGAGACTGGCATGCATATGATCACTACGATGGTTGGCGAACCCATGTACCCGGGCTTTGCCGGTAAGCCCATCCCGGGTGTGGTTGCAGATGTCGTTGATAAGGAAGGAAAGCCAGTCCCTCCCGGTACCGGCGGTTTCCTTGTCTTAAAAGAACCCTGGCCATCAATGTTCCGCGCAGTATTCAAAGACCCGGAGCGGTATCAGAAATACTGGGATACCATTCCCGGCTGTTATGCTGTCGGGGATCTTGCAGTAAAAAACAAACAGGGTTATATCATGGTGCTCGGGAGATCCGATGACCTGATCGTTGTTGCAGGGCATAACATAGGTACTGCAGAAGTCGAGAGCGCGCTGGTTTCACACAAGGCTGTAGCAGAATCAGCAGTCATTGGAAAACCTGATGACGTGAAAGGCAACGTAATCAAGGCTTTTGTGATCCTGCGTATCGGTCATGAACCCTCTGACAGATTGAAAAACGAACTCCTGTATCATGTCCGTATCACGTTAGGGCCGATTGCCATGCCATCAGAAATCGAGTTCGTCACTTCCCTGCCAAAGACACGAAGCGGTAAGATCATGCGACGGGTGTTAAAAGCAAAAGAGATGGGCATGGACCCGGGCGATATTTCAACAATTGAAGATTGATCTACTCAAGATCATACCCAACTTTTTAAATACTGTTTTATATCATTTATAAATATGAAGGTCAGACCAGAAGACTCCCTCAAGATCGAAAACATTGTTGCCTCAGCTAAGGTAACCGATTATCTGGATCTACCCGATATTGCATCCAAGATCCCGGGCGCAGAATACAACAAGAAACGTTTCCCGGGTGTTGTCCTACGGATGCAGGATCCCAAGATCGCAGCGCTTGTCTTTGGTTCGGGAAAAGTGGTATTAACAGGAGCAAAGAGTGTTGACAGCCTGAGTAAAGGTCTCAATATCCTTGGAGGGCTCCTGCGAAAACTGGGAATCGACATTCCAAAGAAACTGGATTACAAGATCCAGAATATTGTCACTTCAGCAGATCTTGCTACTCCTATCAATCTCAATAAGATCGCTGTCGGTTTCAATCTCGACCGGATTGAGTATGAGCCTGAGCAGTTCCCGGGTCTTGTGTACCGTCTCGAAGTCCCCAAAGTTGTCGTGCTCCTGTTTGGTTCGGGCAAGCTCATCATAACCGGGGGTAAGGAACCAGAGGATGCAAAGAAAGCAGTGGTCAAGATTATTTCAGATCTTCGCAGTATTGGTTTGATCTGACCCATTTTCCCTTAAATCATTTTTAATTTCATTACGAGAGGAATTTTCTAACCCTCTTTTAATATGAAATATTCTAATTGAATACAATATATAAAATGAACTACCATTGCACTGCAATACGAGACCATATATATCAATAATTAGATAATTTTTTATGGTAATCTTTTAAAAAATAGTGTGGATGTGATGCATGAGAACTGAAAACGTAATGTATTTCACGGAAAAAGAAGAGGAGTTTGCAAACCTCCTCATTGAGATCGGAACCAAGAGAAATGTAGCAAAGGTCCTCGTATTTCTTGCAAATACTCCTGAAGCGACATCACGGGCGATTGAGCGGGGAACCGATCTCCGCCAGCCTGAAGTCAGTATCGCGATGCGCTATCTGCTCGAACAGAACTGGATCACCAACAGAGAGAGCAAAGCAGAGAGCAAGGGTCGCCCGGTAAAGATCTACGAGCTGGCAAAGCCAATCAATCAGATCATGGACAGCATCGAGAAAGAGAAGAAGAAAGAGGCAAATAACCAGCTCGCTCTTGTCCACAAATTACGGGATTATATCAGTTAAGGTATAATCCTGCATTTTTTTTCGCCACCGACAATGACGGTGGTCTTTTGGGTGAATCCACAGAAGAGCCCGCTCTCAACGACACCAGGGATGAGGCCAATAGAGGCTTCGAGTTTTTCAGGTTTTGTGATCTTTTTGAATTTTGCATCGATGATGAAATTTCCATTATCAGTAATGACAGGACCATCTTTCTTTACGCCCTCCCGGAGAACTGGTGTACAGTCCATGGCCTGCAATTGATCCATGACGGGTCGCAGGGCAAACGGAACAATCTCCACAGGTACCAGTCCATCAAGACAGGGCACCATTTTCTGTTCATCAACGACAACAATGAGCCGTTTCGCAGCTGCAGCAACACATTTCTCCCGGGTATGTGCAGCACCCCTGCCTTTAATCAACCGTAATTGCGGGTCTACTTCATCTGCTCCATCAATCGCAAGATCGATTATCGGGTGATCATCAAGGGTCGTTAATGGTATGCCATATTCACGCGCCCGCATCGCCGTCTGAAAGGATGTTGGAATACCGGAGATAGTCAGTCCTTTTTTTATACGCTGGGATAAACGCTCCATGGTATACATAACCGTAGAACCCGTGCCAAGGCCGATGACCATGCCCTCTTTCACCATCTCTGCTGCTTTGTAGCCTGCTGCACGTTTGGCCGCTGCGGGATCGCTAGTCGTTGAGTCCATTAAAGGCATATATTTCAGTACAGGAATTATTAAAACTGGTGATGTGATGGCGGGGGTTATAGTATGTCAGCCTATGCCATATGAGAAAAAGGACATTTTCTAAAAAAGATTGGCTTGATCAGATCCAAACCAAAAATGAAGTACATCCCAACACCGATTTTTATAATTATTTCAAATTGATCTCAACAGATTCAACCAAAAAAAGAGTTAAATCCCAATCAAAGCGAGTTTTAAGCGCGATAAAAATGATAGACTTGGTTTAAAGTCTTAATCCCCAATCCAGTTCCATAGCGGCGATTCCAGTTTAGGGTTCAAGTGAATGTTTATATAGAACTACAATACAACAGATATTAGAAAAACGTAATGGATGCACTATGAATGATGCAGAACACAGTGAAGAACAGAACGGCGAAGAATGTTCCGGCATTTCGGATACTGCCTCTTTGAGCAACCAGCCGGATTCTTCCGAACTGGATGAGCAGAAAAAGGCTTTTGCCGAACTCAATGATCGATTCTTACGTCTGGCTGCGGATTTTGAAAATTTCAAAAAACGCACAGCCCGTGACCGGGAGATGATCACCAACATGGCAAACGAACGATTTGCAATCGACATTATTGAAGTTCTCGACAACTTTGAGCGGGCTGTCAAATCAGATGATGCGCACCTGCGCGAAGGTATCGTGCAGATCCGTAACCTGCTGTCTTCACAATTGCAGCGCCACGGCATAACGCCATTGGATGCTCTCAACAAACCATTCAACCCTGCAGAGCATGAAGCAATTGCGCATGTACCTTCTGAAGAAAATGAAGGAATCGTTGTCGATGAAGTGGCACGCGGGTATCGTATGCATGACAAGGTAATCCGGTATGCAAAAGTTGCAGTATCGAAAGGAAATCACTAAAAGGAGGTAAAAAATATGGCAAATGATAAAGTTCTGGGAATCGATTTGGGAACAACATATTCCTGTATGTCCATCATGGAGGCAGGAAAACCCATTGTGATTCCGAATTCAGAAGGCGGGCGAACAACTGCATCAGTTGTTGCCTTTACCAAGGAAGGAGAGCGGCTTGTCGGCAGTCTCGCAAAGCGGCAGGCTGTGACCAACCCACAGAGGACTATCCAGTCCATCAAGCGGAAGATGGGCACTTCTGAAAAGATCAAGATTGATGACAAGAATTACACTCCGCAGGAGATCTCGTCAATGATCCTGCAGAAACTAAAAGTTGATGCAGAGGCATTTCTTGGAGAGAAAATCACGCGAGCGGTGGTGACGGTACCTGCCTATTTCAATGATGCCCAGCGTCAGGCAACTAAGGATGCCGGCAAGATTGCAGGGTTAGATGTAATGCGTATCATCAATGAGCCAACCGCAAGCGCTCTCGCATATGGAATTGACAAGGAACAGGATGCAACAGTGCTTGTCTATGACCTTGGCGGCGGCACGTTCGATGTCTCAATCCTCACACTTGGCGATGGTGTCTTCGAAGTAAAATCCACTGCAGGTAACAATCATCTTGGTGGCGACGACTTCGACCAGCGGGTTACTGATTACTTAGTCGAGGAATTCAAGAAGAAAGAAGGTATTGACCTGCGGTCAGACCCCTATGCCATGCAGCGGCTGCGCGATGCTTCGGAGAATGCAAAGATCGAGCTCTCGCAGCGCCAGAGCACCAACATCAACCTGCCCTACATCACGCAGGACAAGAGCGGCCCTAAGTTCCTGAACATTGATCTCACCAAGGCAAAACTTGAACAACTGATCGGAGATCTGGTTGAATCCACCGTAGGACCGGTCAAGCAGGCACTCAGTGATGCGAAACTTGAGGCAAAGGATATCGATCATGTCCTGCTTGTTGGCGGATCAACCCGTGTCCCGCTTGTGCAGGATACCGTCAAAAAGCTTCTCGGCAAAGAACCGGACAAGGGACTAAACCCGGATGAATGTGTGGCACTCGGTGCCGGTATCCAGGGCGCTGTCCTGACCGGAGAGACAAAAGATATTGTCCTGTTGGACGTCACTCCGCTCACTCTTGGTATCGAGACCCTTGGGGGCATAGCAACCAAACTTATCGAACGCAACACGACAATTCCTACACGGAAAAGCCAGATCTTCTCAACAGCAGCGGATGGCCAGACCAGTGTTGAAATCCACGTAGTCCAGGGTGAGCGTGCACTGGCAAAAGATAACTTCACCCTGGGTAAATTCCAGTTGACCGGCATTCCCCCGGCTCCACGCGGTATCCCGCAGGTTGAAGTTACGTTCGATATCGATTCGAACGGTATCATCCATGTATCAGCAAAGGATCTCGGCACCGGCAACCAGCAGAACATCTCCATCAAAGGCGACAAGAAACTCTCTGACGAAGATATCAAGAAGATGATGGATGCCGCAAAGACGTTTGAGAACGAAGACAAACAAAAACGTGACGAGATCGAGTTGCATAACCAGGCAGATACTGCTGTCTTCACTGCTGAAAAGATGCTCAAAGAGAGTGGTGACAAACTCGAACCTGAAGACAAAACAAAGGTTGAAGAGAACGTTGCAGCGGTGAAAAAAGCGCTGGCCGATGATAATCTCGATGAGATTAAAAAGTCCATGGAAGCACTGACCGAAGCAGTATATGCTGTGACTACAAAGATCTATCAGAAAGTTCAGGCCGAGCAAGCTGCACAACAGCAGGCTTCCGGTTCCGGTCCTCAACCAAACCCGGACACCCCAAAAGACGATGACAATGTCGTCAATGCCGATTACAAGGTAAAAGAAGAGTGAATTAAACTATGGGCGCAGGAGACTATTACGACATACTCGGCATACCTCGTAATGCCGATGACAAGGAAGTAAAGAAAGCATACCGCAACCTCGCCCGTAAATATCACCCGGATGTCTGCAAAGAGCCAGGGGCTGAAGAAAAGTTCAAGAAGATCAATGAAGCCTACAGTGTCCTTTCCGACGAACAGAAGAAAGGCCAGTATGATAACATGGGCCACGAGACATATACCAATGCATCAAAAGGCTCCTACACCGGAGGAGGGCAACAGGGAGGAGGATTCTCTTCCGACTTCTCTGGTTTTGGAGATATTTTTGATTTCTTTGGCGGGGGCCAGCGGCGCTCAGATCCCCAGCCCGGCGCAGATCTTCTCATGCGCATCCAGATCCGTCTTGAGGATGCCGTTTCCGGCATGGATCGCGAGATAGAGGTGATGCACACTGAGCCGTGCGCCACCTGCAGTGGATCCGGCAGCGAAACAAAACGCCTTAACACGTGTCCCCGCTGCGGGGGAAGCGGACAGATGCGACAAACTGCTAACTCAGCATTTGGCCAGTTTGTCCGCATGACACCGTGCACCCAGTGTGGTGGACGGGGTAAAATCCCTGATAAGACTTGTAAAGACTGTCGGGGTTCCGGCCATACGCGCGTGAAGAGAAAAGTGTCTGTTCATATTCCGGCAGGCATTGACAATGGCATGCGGCTTCGTATGGAAGGGTATGGAGAAGCTGGCGATTACGGTGCAGCAAATGGCGACTTGTTCATCGAAGTATATGTACAGTCACATGCCCGCTTTGTAAGGGTTGGCGATAACCTTGAGACCATCATTGAGATCAGTCCGGCGCAGGCAGCCTTGGGAACATCTGTAGAGATCGAAACCATCGACAAACGTCATATCGATCTCAAAGTTCCTGCAGGAATACAGTATAATTCTGCATTAAAACTTGCAGGTGAAGGAGTAAAACGCCGCGGGCATCCCGGTGATCTGCTTGTACGGGTAAAAATTATTACACCAAAATCTATGAGCGGCGAACAAAGAGAGCTGTACCAGAAACTTGCTGACCTGGAAGGAAGTTCTAACGCAGGCGGGGGATTTTTCTCCGGCATCATGGGAAAGAAAAAAGGGAAAAAGTAAAGGATTTTCCCTTCTCCCGGGTCCTATCTTTTTTACGTATATCTTTTTAGTTCCTGCATGTAATGGGATAAGGATGAAGCTGCTCTTTGAGCTTTCTGGCGAAAACCCGACACTGCCCTTTGCAGAACTTGCCTGTGTCGGCACTATTCTTGAAGAGCGTCTGCAGGTTGCTGTTGTAAATTGTCCTCATCCCGAAAATGCACAACGACTTGCCATGACACAGGTAGTGCTCGAATATCTTGGTGAAAGTGAACCCAGTATTCCGGCATTCAAAAACTTACTCAAAGAACTGGCGATTACAACAACCAGCACATTTGCCGGCAGGGCAAAAAAAGTCCATGGAGGGTGCCATGAACACAATCCCTCATCGCAACAGGAGTTTGAACGGGTAATTGGTGATATGATATCAGGTCCGGTATCGTTAAACAACCCGGTAACTGAATACCGTGCGATTCTCTCTGAAGACAAATGTTATTTTGGCAAAGTCCTCTTCTCAATCAACCGTTCTGGGTATGATGCAAGAAATCCCGGAAAACGTGACTTTTTTCACCCGGGTGTAATGATGCCAAGAATGGCGCGGACACTCGCAAATATTGCAGGAGTACAAAACGGATATCGGGTTCTTGATCCATTCTGCGGAACGGGGGGAATTCTTATTGAAGCAGAGTTGTTGGGGGCTACGCCAATTGGCAGTGATTTCGATCCATTGATGGTAAAGGGAAGCCGGCAGAATGTCATGCAATCTTCACTGATGCTTGCTGATGCCACATGTTTACCATTCCAGGATCATTCGATCGATTCCGTTGTCACCGATCTGCCTTACGGCCAATCGGTTTGTATTAAAAAAGCAGACACTATGGATAATCTCTATGCAGATGCACTGGATGAGATAGGTCGCGTCTTAAAAAGAGGAAGACGCGCTGTTGTTGTAACCCACCGGGATATTTCCGGTATTGCCCGGCAACACATGACGGTACTTCAGCAGCACGAACAGCGTGTGCACAAGAGTCTCACACGGCGCGTTCTGGTTCTCGGCCATTAATCCACCAAATGTTTTAAAGAATTATTTATGATGGATTCATGCCAGATATGATAGAGTTGTTATGAACGTAAAAAAAATAATGTACACGGGATTTTTAGCTCTCCTTCTCGTAATTCTTTGCACACTTCCTGTATTGGCATATTCTCCTGAGGCTACTGATTGGTATTCACAGGGAAACATGCTTATGAAAAATAAAAATTATACCCAGGCAATTGGTGCTTATGAACAAGCGATTTCTCTGGCCCCGAATTATTATGAAGCCTGGAATGGCAAAGCAGATGCCTTAAACCGGGCCCAGCGGTTCGAAGACGCTCTCGCAGCATCGGATAAGGCACTGTCTTTGAATCCTGAATATGTACCGGGATGGATCAACCGAGGCTATATCATTTACAATCTAGGCAGGTATGATGACGAACTCAAAGCCTATGAAATGGCCATCTCCCTTGATCCTTCAAATCCTGAAGCATGGTTCAATAAAGGGTACTCCCTTGCAGGAATGAAACGGTATGACGAAGCCATCACGGTCTTTGATAAAGTCAAGTCACTCGATCCTAATTATCCGAATCTTGCCGCAAACCGGCGTATCGCAGAACAGAGTCGCGATGCAGCTACACCGTGGTATGTTAAAAACGCTCTCACCATAGGAATTATCGCCCTTTTTGCCGTTGGGGCAATCGCGTGGTTCATTTTCGTAAGGAAAGAGTATTAATTTTTTTCTTCCCAACCCATCTCATGTCTAAGAAAAGAGACGGGGATCCATATAAAAAAGAGAATTCCTGGCAGAACCGGATTACCGGGATTTGTCATAGCAGATCTGTGCTTCTTCAATCTTGCCGATTGTTTCCAGTATCCCGCCAATATCCTTCCAGATCTCTTTTCTGGAGGCATCCAGTTCAAGCGCATGTTTGAATGCAGTCAAGGCATCCTGGTATTTTTCCAGCTCTTTTAAGGATCGTCCTTTGTGGATCCATGCATCTACAAATTCCGGCTGGATAGTGATCATATCACTGTATGCTTCCACAGCCTCATCGTATCGTCCGAGAGCATCAAGTGCACTGCCCTTTGTGAAGTGGGCTATAGAAAATGTTGGATCGATCGCGATCGCACGGTCGTATGACTCTAGTGCAGATTTATCTTTATTCTGACCAGCAAGTGACATCCCATGACGGGTCCAGCCAACTACATTTTCAGGATCGAGTTCCAGGCCGTGTTCATATGCAGATTGCGCTTCTTTAAACTTCCCCAAGTCATAAAAGGCGTTACCTTTGCCGATCCACGCATCTGCGAGTGTCTCGTCCTGCTCCAGTGCCCGGTTAAAAGCATCGATGGCATCGCGTGGCATACCCAGTTCAGCAAGGGCAACACCTTTGTGAACGAATGTTGTAGCTGCATGATCAATCTCAAGTGCCCGGTCATAGGACTTGATTGCATCCCGGTACTGCTCAAGTGCAGCATATGCAATACCACGGCAGGCAAATATTTCAGCAGAGCGGGGTTTGTTCTCAAGCGCACGGTTGTACGCGGTGATGGCAGCATCAACATTACCGAGCTCAACATATGCTCTTCCCATCCAGAAGAATGCAAGAGAACAGGTAGGAGTGATCTCGATTGCATGTTCGAATGCAGAAATGGCCAATTCATAATTACCCAGAGAGAAATACGCCCTTCCTTTCTCATAAAGTGCATCGGCAAATCCGGGATTTATTACCAGTAAGCGATCGAATGCGGCAATAGCATCCTTGAGATTCTTGTTGTGTACCAGGGCACGACCTTTCTCGTACAGCGCCTCTTCAGAATCAGGTTTTATAGCTAGCGCTGCATCAAATGCCGCGATTGCATCTTCATATCGTTTAATCCGGGCAAGGGCAATGCCCTTGTACTGGAATGCCTCACAATACCGGGTATTGAGAGCAAGTGCTTTTTCAAACAAGGCAATTGCATCATCATATTGTTCCCGGTGAGTCAGGGCAACACCCTTGTGATAAAACGCCTCGGGATAGGCAGGCTGGTATTCCAATGCCAGATCAAACGCATCGACAGCCTCGGAATACCGTTTCAGCTGAATCAATGCAATACCACGATATAAGTAGGGAACAGCGTAGGCGGGATTAATTGCAATCGCACGATCATAGCAGTCCAGTGCTGTATCGTAACTACCCAGATTTGTCTCTGCAATCCCCCGATAGAGCCATGAATCAGCAAAAGTCCCATTGTGTGCGAGTGCTTTATCAAAAGCGCTGATGGCCTCGTGATACATTGAAAGACCTGATAGTGCCTGCCCTTTCTGGAAATATGCTTCAGCGCATTTAGGTCGGAAAGACAGAGCAGCATCCAGGTTCCTGATCGCTTCCTGGTACCTGCCCAGACGGATGTTGGAGATACCGAGATTGTAATGTGCCTGTGCATCCCGGCTATCGATACCAAGTGCTTTGTTATAGCAGGTGATTGCCTCTTTATCTTTTGACAGCGCGGAAAGAGCGATACCTTTTCCGGTCCAGATCATAGCAGCAGTCGGGCGAATGCGCAGTGCGGGATCAAATGCCGCAATTGCATCTTCATACTGTCCTAGTCGTATAAGTGCCCGCCCTTTCTGGTACAGGGCATCAATATTTTTCGGTTCTATTGAGATAGCATTTTCAAACGATAGTGATGCCTCTTTATACATCCCCAATTGGAAGAGCGAACGACCCTTGTCGAAGAAAGCCAGTGTATAATCGGGACGTATCTCCAGTGCCCGGGCGAACGCTTCAATGGCATCTTCGTATCCTCCGAGCGCATAGAGTGCACTACCTTTCAGGTACCATGCCTCAGCATTGGACCGGTCGATTTCTAATGTCCGGACGTAGGCTTCAATGGCTTCATTATATCGTGTAAGATCAGCAAGAGCCCGCCCGCGATGCAGCCACCCGTCGATTGATTGTGGATCGAGCTGGAGCATGCGGTCGAATGCTTCAATTGCATCATTCTGCCGTCCGGTGGCAGCAAGGGATAATCCTTTGTTGTAATACGATAGAGCATTGCCTGCATCGAGATCAATGTTCTTGTTGAATGCGATAATGGCATCTTCGTGTCGCCCGAGATGCGCGAGTGCAAGACCTTTATCATAATATACAGCAGCGTAATTTTTTTCAATTGTTAATGCTTTATCGAATGTTTTTACTGCCTCGCGATACATGCCCATGGATGCCAGTGATCGGCCCTTGTCATAAAACGCTTCATAAAATGCTGGATCGATTTCCAGTGCCAGGTCATACTCTTTTGCGGCTTCTTCAAACCTGCCGAGATGATAGAGGGCCAGTCCTTTGAAATGATGTGTCTGTGCATGTGCAGGATCGAGAGCGAGGGCCTGATTGTATACCGGGATCGCTTCTTTTGTCCGGTTGAGAAGATCCAGAGAACGGGCTTTGCCATAGACCGCTGAGAAAATATCTGACTGAAGACTCAGGCATTTATCGAATGCCACAATGGCTTTTTCATGCCGGTTGATCTTTGCAAGGATAAGTCCCTGTTCCAGCCATGCAGCCGGATTCTCCGGAGTAAGTGAAAGCAGTTGTTCATAAGATTCTGCAGACTGGGCATAATCTCCTGCCTCGGCTAATGCTGCAGATCGATAATAAAGAGCAGATGCATTATCCGGACCTGCCGCAAGAGATTCATCCAGTACCCTGACAGATTCCGCAAACTTTTTAAGATGGAACAGGGCAAGACCTTTTTCATACAGGGCACTTGCATCTCCCGGTTTTAGTAAGATGGCGTTATCAAATGCAGATATAGCGTTTTCCATCCTCCCAAGAAGCGAATACGCCATGCCCTGTTCAATGTATGCCCGGTAAGAGTCCACGGCGTTATGCGTAATGGCATTGGTAAACGCTTCGATTGCCTCACCATAACGCTTGAGATGCAGGAGTACTGAACCTTTCTCTACCCAGATATCTGGATTTGTGTCATTAAGACGGAGCGCTGCATCAAAAGCAACTCCTGCTTCTTCGTACCTGCCAAGGATTACCAATGAGAGTCCCTGTTCATAGGCAGGTTCAAAACGCCGGGGTAGATTCGCTGCTGCGGCACCAAGAATTTCTGCGGACTCTGCATACCTTTCAAGACGGGCAAGCGCACATCCTTTTTCGAAGAGTACATCGCCATTATCCGGCTCACGCCCAAGCGCGATGTCGAGGATATGAATAGAATCTTCATATTTTCCCAGCCGGGCTAATGATCTTCCCTCTAAAAACAGGAGGGAGATATTGTAAGGGTCACCGGCACGAGCCTGCTCAAAAGCTTCAACTGCCTTGTTATCCTGACTCAGATGCTCATATGCAATACCGGTATGGTACCATGCACCAGCATGTTCAGGTTCATGCGAGAGCATCCCTGCCAGTGCAGTTATCTCTTCATTGTATTTCCCAAGTTCTTCGAGCGCCAGTGCCTTTGCCAGATACGCTTTAGTAAAACCGTGATCGCAGTCAATTGTCCGGTCAAATGAGTGGGTGGCATCTTCGTACCGGTGTAAAGCCACATACGCACGACCTATG
>Ga0265296_1000682_pt1 | contig 47092 bp, 51 predicted proteins | sample MunlanPumphouse1_FD_189073 | JGI IMG/M metagenome (GOLD analysis project Ga0265296, IMG submission 189073) | Groundwater microbial communities from a municipal landfill in Southern Ontario, Canada - Pumphouse #1 | ecosystem: Environmental > Aquatic > Deep subsurface > Groundwater | place... | reverse complement strand
CCCCTGCATCACATCAGCCTGTTACCAGACCGGGTGTGGGGTTCAGTTCTGAGGTGGCGGCTAGCCTTTCCTCATGCTGGATTTTCACCAGCTGGCGAATTTGAGCTTTGCTCGGCGCGCCTGTGTCCTCCGTGCTCTTTGTGTTTTATCAAGCAAAAAAATAATAGAAAGTCTCTTTATTTTACCATATTTTCCGGCAAAAGTTATACATGCAAGATAGTTGTATTATGGAAAAAGTCAATAATAACAGGAGAAAACAACTATGAATCTTGAAAATAATTTGTTGATGATACCGGGTCCTGTGCCTGTTGCGCCAAGGATATTAAGAGCTATGTCCAAACCCATAATCGGGCATCGCGGCAAGGAATTCGGCGATATGTACAGTGAATGCAGGACAATACTCCAGGAGCTTTTCGCAACTAAGAATGATATGTATATCATAACAGGTTCGGGAAGCTGCGCCATGGAAGCTGCTGTTGGCAATGTCATCGGTGAAAAAGATACTCTTGTGACAATTGAAAATGGGAAGTTCGGGGAACGCTTCAGGGAAATTGGCGAACGCTACGGAAAAGTCAAATCTGTAAAATTTGACTATACAAAAGGAGAATCCATTGAACTTGACAGGGTTGAAAGTGCCCTGGCAGAAGGAGCAAAAGCAGTCACTCTTGTTCATAATGATACATCCGTGGGTATAAAGAACCCGGCAAAAGAGATCGGAGACCTCGCTAAGAAATACGGCGTCCTCTTTATTATGGACGGCGTAACTACCATAGGCGGGGATGAAGTGCTTGTTGATAAATGGAATGTGGATATCGCAGTCGTAGGCTCCCAGAAGTGCATAGGGGCGCCTCCTGGATTATCCGCAATTTCTGTGAGTAAGAAAGCCTGGGATTCCATGGTTGAGAAGCCACCTTATTATATGGATCTTAAAGCTTACAAGAAATCAGCAAATAAAGACATCGCACAGACACCCTATACACCAGCAGTTTCTCTTTTCTTTGCATTACATGAAGCGCTTCGCATTGTAAAAGAAGAAGGACTTGAGGCACGCATAAAGAGACATGCGCAATATGCAGAAGCGCTGCGAGCAGCGGCGAGCGCAATGAATATAGAACTATTCCCGCAGTTGAACAAGATCAGCAGGTACTCAAATACCGTAACTGCCATGAAAATACCAACAGGTATCGATGATAAGAAACTGCGCAACGGGATAAAAGAGATCGGAATCCAGGTCTCTGGCGGCCAGGGAGCGCTTGAAGGAAAGATATTCAGGATCGGAAGCATGGGAAATATCAGCAAGCTTGATATTTTGAGCACAGTGGCGGCAGTTGAAATAGTGCTTCATAAGAATGATGTGGTCAAGAAGATGGGACCAGGCGTGGAAGCTGCAAGCAATATTTTAAAATAGTATGAAAAAATTAGCAACGAACTCGGACGAACTCCTTACGAACTCACGTTGTCGGAGTTCGTTTCAGTTCGTATAAGTTCGTTGTTTTTTTATATGTTCGGAATATTTTTTTGTTAATGTTCAGGGTCAATTTAATGTATGAGTTCATGAATTTAGTATTCTAACGACATCCTTAAGTTTAAGAAGGATAATTCAGCATACCCCAACGTGCGGGGGTAACCAAGCGGCCAAAGGTGATAGACTCAAGATCTATTTTCGCAGGAATTCAAGGGTTCAAATCCCTTCCCCCGCATTTTAAATATATTTTGTTAGAATCCTTGATTTTTAATGACTCATTTCAAGAAATGCCACCATTTTTTTTTCTTGATCTCTTGTGCCGGAATTAATTTTTGAGTTTGCATAGTGATAACCTGTTCCTGGTGCAATAACCTATCAAGTTCCATAACCTGATCTTTCAAGAAGTCTTTATCTTCATCCAATTTCTTGATAATTTGATCCTTCGATGTGACCAATTCTTCCAGGCTCTTAACCTTAGCATCCAATATTCCCGGCGGTGCTTCGGCGGTGCTCTCCTGGTGCTCTTGAGCCTCTCCTGAGCTTCTCTTGCGAATCTCCTGCGGTGCGCTGAGATGCTCAATGAGAACCGCCCGGATATATTCAGCTTTGCTTTTCTCGCCGGCTGTAGCGATCAGTTTTGTGAAAGTGTCCTCATCAAGTCTTATTGTCAAGCTTCTCAAGCGGTGCTCTTGTGCATCCCCTGATATGCTCTTGCGCTTCTCTTGAGCCTCTCCTGCGGTGCTCGGTGCTCTTGCGGTGCTCATGAGACTCTATGAAGCGCTCATTATTATTAAAACCAATTGAGTATTGAATTTCCTATCCCTTTAACTTTGGCAGGATTTTCCTTTTAACACCAAGCACCACCACGATCATAATTCCTGCATAGATCAATATCGGAATAATGAATCCTGTGAAAATTATCAGCCCTTTTATGCTGTCAATAAATCCCCTGGCAGCTTCTCCCAGGGTATCTGAAATACCCCAATCTTCACCTGCAATAGGCGACGGCTCCATCACATTTACTGTGATCGTTGACATTTCAACGCTCTGGTTCAGGTAATTCAACCGTCCTGTCAGGCTTTCTATCTCTCCCCGAACACGCTCAAGTTCATGCTCAACTTCAATAATATCCTTAACAGTCGCTGCCATTTTCAGGATATCCAAAAGCCGAGCTTCCTGTTTCTTAAAATTATCAAGACGCGCTCCAAGGTCTATGAACTCTTCTGTGACATCCTGGCCTGAAATCTGTCTTTGTTTTCTTGTTCCAAGCGATTCTATTTTTTCGATCGCGGGATAGAACTTATCCTGGGGCACGCGCGCAGTAATGAAGCCGCTTCTGCGACTGCTTCCAATATCATTTATCGATGAGCTTGAAATAAACCCACCGCTATTGAGTGTAATATTTGTGATATCATTAATGGCAGCCTGGGCACTTACCACTTCTATCGTGAGTGTCGCAGTCGAAATGACTTTGCGTTCCGAAACTCCAGGAATATTGGTTTCTCCCCGGGAACTCTGATCCATTAGATTGTAATCAATTGATTTTGCCCCTAATGAATTATCAGTCTGACTGTATTTTTGAGTACCAATGCACCCTGAAATGATGATGAGAAACATCATCGCGATTAATACCAGCGCTTTATTATTCATAGCATATTATTAACAATCTGGAAATATATAATCGTTGGCTTTTTCTTTTTTTATCGAATTGAGTTCATTTGAATAATCTGTTATATATATTTTTTCTATGACCTGCTTTAAGTATAATTATCCTGAGCTTATCATTCTGTATATCAAAAATAACACGATAATCGCCAACACGCAGCCGATAATATGGTTCCCCTACTATTTTTGTCACATCAAATATAAGAGGATTTTCACCAAGTTGCGTAACTTTCTTAAAAATACGTTTTGCTATACTTCTATCTAATTTTTTCAGCTCTTTTGCTGCCGGTTCTGACCATATTATTTGAAATTTCATCAGAATCTCAGTTCTTCAGCGAGCTTTTCATGTGTAATGTACTTACCGTTATTGATCTCTTTTATTGCAAATTCGATCTCTTTTTTTGTTTCTTCATTGAGTTCCTGAACATCCTCAATGAGTCGCTCCAGGACATCATTATAAGTGTCCCGTTCAAATAATTTCATTTGACTTAAAACTGATTTTATATCGTCTTGTATCTGGATCGTCGTTGACATAATGTAATTTTACACTCAAAGATATTTATAGCTTGCTATAGCATCATATAATGTTTTATAGCCATTCCCTTTTCAGGCTATTATGGGGTTGTGATATCAGTTATACTCTCTCCAGGTCTTCCCGCATTTGGTGCACCTGAAGAACCTGACCTCGCTCTCATCAGCCGCGCGAAGCTGCCGCATCCACCAGTATGCTATGTTATTCCCGCAATCCTCGCACTTGGCGCGCGTTGTGGGCATTCCCATCTCCCTGTCCTCAAGCACCGTGACCTCTCGTTCCTTTATCTCGGTCTTTGAGATAAAACTTTCCTTGATCGCTTTTTCAAACCCGCATTTTGCATTCCTGCACTTATAAATATTATTGGCGGGCATCATCATTGATTTACATTTGGGACAGAATTCCATAAATATCACTCTTAGCGTTTTCTATTATCTCATTATGATCGAATGCCAGTTTGGGTATTTCATTGAATCCAAAGAGCCTTATATCTTTAGCATCCGAACCAGCTTTAAGGTTTCCGAAGCCTTTTGCAAGATAACATATAGTCACAGTATGTCCCCTGGGATCGCGCGCCGGGTCAGAATAAACACCCAGCAGCTTGATCAGCGAAATATCAAGCCCGGTTTCTTCTTTTGCTTCGCGAACAGTCGCAGCTTCGACTGTCTCTCCGACCTCAACAAAGCCACCCGGGATCGCAAATTCATTCTGGAATGGTGGATTCAAGCGCTTTATTAAGACAAGCTTGTTATCATACAATATCACAGCATCCACTGTCAATAGTGGTGTTTTCGGAACAAGTCTTTGTTCATTGGACATATAATAAGTACAAAATATAAATTGCAGCTTTAGTCCGTTGATCCGGAACAGCAGCAACTGCTTCTACTGGCAAAGCGACAGTTATATCCCTGATACTTCTCATGGGCATTTTTTTGGAAGCATTCAGTATCTCAAGGGAGATAATCCTGCCATCCTTCGTATAATCGATAATAATTCCATCAGCAATTTCTTTACTTATGTTGTATTTTCCCGACTGGAATTTTATATTCATCGCATCCACTTCTGGGTCATATGTTATTTTCATTCATTCTCCATATCTCTCAGGATGAGTACAATATACTGTTATCACCATATATATCTCGTTTTCAATTCTATATACTATTCTCAGGAGTCTATCTTTTATAAGCTTATGTGCGACCTTAGTTATCCCTCTACCGCTTACAACTGTATCAGGGTGCTGTAGGGAGCTCTCAATAATTTTTTTTGGAATTTTCCTCTCAGCAATTTTCTCTTGAGCATGAATGGAATAAAAAATATTCATAGCTTTATTATGAAGTCCTTCATCTCCTCAAAACAAGTGTCAGGATATCATTATCATCCATTATATGGTCAAGCCCTGCTCGCTGTCCTTCATGCTTTGCTGATATTCCCCAGATTTGCGCATACCTGAACCGTTTCCTGAAATCGCGGTGAAGTTTGTCGCATATATCTCCGATCGTGGCGCCGTATCTTATTATCATGGCTTCCTCCATATCAGCAGCCTTCCCTTGGGGCTTCATATAGATCCGTATGAATCCCAACTTCTCAAAAAACCTTTCCTTGAGTTCCTCAATGTGCACTTTTTTGTCTGCTGAAATAAACAGGGCATCAGGGAATCTGTCTTTACATTTCCTGATAGCATATTCATCCGCAAGATCGATTTTATTAATAACGACCATCGCGGGCAGGTATTTCCTGTTACCCAGTATTGCATCTATCAACTGGTCTATGCTGACATCCTCACGGATAAGCACGTTAGCATTATGGATCCGGTATTCACCAAGTACAGCCTTTATAGTATCTTCCTCCAGGCTCAGATCCACTGTTGCATTGATATTCACGCCACCCCTCGCTTTTTTCTTTATAGTGATATCGGGAGGTTTAGTATTAATGCGTATTCCTGCCTCATTCAATTCCTGCACAAGTACCTCATAATGCACAAGCTGGAAAACATCAAGCAGGATCACTGCAAGGTCGGCATTCCTGATAACGGCAATTACTTCCTTTCCTCGCCCGCGCCCTGAGGCCGCTCCTCGTACAAGCCCCGGCAGATCCAGTACCTGTATCATCGCTCCTTTATATTCCATCGCACCCGGAACCACATCAAGGGTAGTGAATTCATAAGCAGCAACAGTTGACTCTGTCCCTGTAAGACTGTTCAAGAGCGTACTTTTTCCCACTGACGGGAATCCTACGAGCACGACAGATGCATCACCGGATTTCTTAACAGAAAAACCTTCTCCGCCGGTTTTTGATGATGCTCTTTTTTGTACTTCATCCCGCAGGTGGGCAACCTTAGATTTAAGACGTCCTATATGACCTTCAGTAGCTTTATTATATTTAGTTTTGGATATTTCATCTTCAATAGCCTTTATATCTTCTTCAATTGCCATTGGGCCTTATAGCTGCAAACAAGGCAAAAAGGATTTGGGTTAATATATGCGATGAATGCTATTGAGAGCATGCTTATATTTTTATGTTTACAATACCTTTCTAAGGACGATGCGGCCATTATTCGATTATCTTGAATCTAAAACCGATGAAACCATAAAGACGCTTGATGAGCTTGTGCGCTTCCAAACCCATGTTCCGCCTGGTGATAATTATGAAAAAGCCGTGGATTATGCCGCTTTGCGGTTTGAAAATCTTGGTTTTGAGGTCGAAAATATCTTCATGCCTCGCGAATTATTTGAGAGAAAAAATCCCAGGCTCACTCACCTAAAAGGCGACAGGGTAAACCTGTCAGCGATCAAAAATGTCGGCGCGAAAAAGACCCTGCTGATAAATACGCATCTTGATGTAGTACCGGCAAGCGATAACTGGAGCGTTCCACCATTTGAATGCACAGTCAGGGACGGGCGAATCTTCGGGCGCGGTGTCGCTGATTCAAAGGGTGGACCTGCTGCCCTGTTAACTGTGCTTTCTGCCATGGAAGAACTTGATATTAAGCCCAGGTATAACCTGAATATCGCACTTACCACTGATGAAGAGATGGGCCCCTATTCTGGCCTGTGCCATCTTGCAGACCTTGGAAAGCTCAAAGCGGATTATTTCCTTAGCATGGATGGGGATAGCGATGATATTACTATTGCGTCAAATGGCAATGTGGACTGGCAGGTAGATGTTTTTGGCAAATCATATCATAGCGGCAGCAGTTTCATGGGCGTGAATGCTATTGAGAAAACAATTCCGGTCATGAATGAACTGATGGCCCTTAAAGAAAAAGTGGAAAAGCGGCGTTCAAAAGTCCCGGCAAGCCTTGTAATCGCGGAAAAAACAGGCCTTGCAACGCTTATGCCTGTCCTTAATATCACGGTTATGAACGCCGGGGTGAAACAGAACATCGTGCCGGACAGGTGCACCATGAAAGGGGACAGGCGCTTTATTCCTGAAGAAAATTATGATGATGTGCGCATGGAATTTGAAACTGCGATAAAAAATGTCCGAAACAAACACCCTGACCTGAATATCAGTTATAGCTGTGATGAGATATATGCGCCCATGCTTACCGATATGAACCATCCCTGGATAAAAGAAGTGCAAACAGTAGCAAGCGAGGTTTCAGGAAGAGCTGTAACACTTGCGGGGGCGCAGGGCAGCCTCGATGTGGCTTATGCGGTCAAGGTCACTGGATTGCCTGCCTGCTGCTTCGGGATAGGAAGACGAATCGAGAGCAATGCACATGCAGATGATGAAAATATCAGAATAGAGGATCTTGTAATGTACACAAAGTTCCTTGGGAAGCTGATCGCTGGATAATGGTTACAGAAATGGGAAACTTTATAATATTTTATGTGGTTGAATCTAAAAGGAGATTGAGATCATGAGCAGTTTTAAGAAAAAATGGGGTTTGACGATTGAAGCGCTGGTCATTGTTTTCATTCTGCTAGTCCTCAAAGCCATTATTTTTTTTTATGACCTTGAAGTGGCAACTGCAAGCCCTCTCATTCCCGCGCTTGTGGGCGGTGTCATATTTACAATAGCAATTATATTTACAGGTACGCTTTCTGATTACAAGGAGAGTGAGAAAATACCCGGTGAACTTGCAGCATCTATTAAAGCTCTCTATAATGATAGCAAAGTATTGCCCGTTGATGATGAGGTTACATCCAACATGCGCATCCACATAAAGGCGCTTCTGCATGCAATAAATTCAAACTTGCGGAAAAATAACTGGGATTTGCACGAAATTAACTCGACCATGGATGCTATCAACGATGATATCAGTATCCTAGCAAGAAAAGGAATGGCGCCTCCTCTTATCGTAAAATTGAGAGTCGAACTGATAAATATTGATAAAATATCAAACCGCATCAAGACTATTGCTGAAACCTCATTCATCCCGGCTGCCTATGGTATCGCGGAACTGGCAGTGGGAGCGGTCCTCATTATGCTGCTTTTTTTAAAAATAGAACCTGTTTATGAAGGATTGGCTTTGATCGGCGCGACCTCGTCCCTGCTTATTGGTCTTATCCTTTTGATAAAAGATATGGACAATCCATTTGAGGTGGGGAAAAAAACCTATGCAGATGTTGATTTGAGCCTGATGTGGGACCTTGAAGAGTATTTGAAGGGATAATTCTTTCATATATTTCATATAGCTTCAGGCATATTGTAACATAGATATTATGGCAAACGTAGCGATCATTGGAAGCGAAAAATCGGGCAGGACAAGCCTTGCAGGAAAGCTGGGAAAAAAAGGCACGGAGTCGGATATCACACTATACAATTTTGTGAAAGGCGACAGAATATATGCGTTCGTGGATTCAAATGGTTATCCATCTTCTTTTAAAACACTTATCCAGGCGATCAATCTCTCGGATATCGCCCTTGTATGCATTCCTTCAAGCGGTCTCAATGCACAGGTGGGAGAGTGCATCGTTGCGCTTGACATGCTTGGAAATAAACGCGGAATATTCGTGATAACAATGTCGGATAAATCAAATCCGAACGCTATTTCGGAATTATCCGAAAAGATCAAAACCGTAGTAAAAGGCACAACTCTTGAAAAGTGGGAATCAATGGCGATTTCAAATACTACGTTTGAAGGACTTGATGCCCTCAAAGAAAAAATTTTCACACTTGGTGAAGAGGTGCGTTCTGCAAATGCTGCTAAAATCAATCTTCCACCAAGGGTCATAGTTGATCATTTCTTTAATGTAACAGGTATCGGATGTGTGGTACTGGGAATTGTAACACATGGAACCATAAAGGAACATGATAAATTGACCTTATATCCCACCGAAAGACCAGCTGAGATACGCTCCATCCAGAGCAACGACGTTGATATGAAATCAGCGCCAGCAGGGACAAGGGTTGGACTTGCGCTAAAAGGAGTCCAATCCAAGGAATTTGATCGCGGCTATTTGCTCTCCCAGAAAGAGGAAGTAGCGTCGAAATTCAATTTGAAATGCCATCTCACGAAATTCACACTGGGCCTTGGCGTTGGAGATGCTGTCCACCTGTTCGCAGGAGTACAGGATATTCCCGCAACGATAACAGCAATGACCATAGGCGGCAAGGATGCTACACAGGCGCCGCCAGGTTCTGATTGCGATGTCGTGTTAACAACTCAAAAAGCTATCGCGTATAGGAAGGATGACCGTCTCCTGATTATCCAGCTAAATAATCCAAAACAAAGGATAGTTGCGGGATGTGATGTTGTATGATGAGAACATTAACTGCATACATCGAAAAAGATATGGAAACGGGCTTATACGTGGCAATAGTCCCTGGAATTCCCGGCGCTCATACGCAGGCAGAGACTCTTGATGAGCTTCAAGAGAATCTTAAAGAGGTATTGGAACTCTGTCTGGAAGAAATGGAGCCTGAGAACAAGCAATATTTACCTCAATTTGTAGGAATTCAACAAGTTGAGGTATGTGTTTGAGCAGGTTTCGTATAATCGATGCCAGAAAAATGGAAAAGTTGTTGTTCAAGCTTGGCTTTGGGAGAGTTCGTCAAAAAGGGAGCCATGTGTTTTACAGGCATCCTGATGGAAGAACCACAAGTGTTCCACATCATCCAGGGCGAGATTTAGCGCGCCCATTAATTAAAGGAGATTTTAAGGGGGATAGAACTTAGTTCAGATGAATATGATGAGTATTTGGGGAAGTTGTAAATAAGAAAAGCGCAACATACTTTATCTAACAACGTATAAACGAAGTGAATATGCAGATGTAATTTATCCGTTTACCGTTATAAGACGACTCGATTTAATTCTTGAGCCCACGCATGAACAGGTTCATGAAACCCAGGCGAAATACAAAAGTTAAAAGGAAACAAACATGACCAAATCCCAATATTTCAACCTATGCAATGATGTAACATCCGAAATAAAGAAGGCAGTTTCGGATCTGATCGGAAAACCTGAATCGGGAGTAACACTGAGAATCGGAGCTGACGGGACGCCAACCGAGAAAATTGATGAAGTGGCAGAGAATGCCGCCCTGTCGGTACTTGAAAATGATGGCAGATCAATGCTATTCGTAAGTGAAGAACTGGGTGAAAAAAGGATCGGGGAAAAACCCGAATTTACGTTCGTGCTTGACCCGATCGATGGGACGTTCAATGCAGTGAACAATATACCTTTTTTTTGTGTGCCTATTGCTATCGGAAAATCTGACCTGTCAGATATAAGATACGGTTTCGTCAAAAATCTTGTTAATGGGGATGTTTATTGCGCCGAAAAAGGATATGGGGCTTTCCTTAACAACCGGAAAATACATGTGTCAAATGTTTCAGAGATATCAAAACTCAGCGTACTATCATATAGCCATCGCCCGCATGCGATGCCCATCAATAATCATAATGTAAGGAGAGTAAGAGTATTCGGAAGCGCCGGGCTTGAACTGTGCTATGTCGCAGCAGGGATATTCGATGCATTTATAGATATGCGTGGGATGCTTCGAATTACGGATATCGCAGCTTCAAAGATCATTTTGGAGGAAGCGGGTGGAACTATCACGGATGATAAAGGAGAACCTCTTCATACACCTCTTGATGTGAAGGAGAGGGTCAACGTGATAGCGAGCAATGGATTTGTGCACGATAAACTGCTTGAAACTTGCGTGGAGGAGTGAAAAATAATGAGACATATCGGGATAATTTCAAGATGCGACAAGGAAGAAGTTCTTGCACTTGTTGATAAGATACTGGTTCATTTAAAATCCAGGGTCGATGTCCTGCTCGACCCGAAAACTGCCGAAAAGCTCCATTTAAAAGGAACTCAAATGGCAGATATGAAAAAAAACGGCGCTGAATTTATCATTTCCATTGGGGGTGACGGGACAGTTCTTCGCGGCATCCAGAAAATGGATGATCCGCTTCCGGTTCTTGGTATTAACATGGGCACTATTGGTTTTCTTGTTGATGTGGCGCCGGATGACTCTCTTTCTGTAATAGATAAAGTCCTCTCTGGTTTTGAGGTTGAAGAGCGCTCACGCCTTGGCATTAAGGTCAATGACGAAATCCTCCCTTTCGCTACCAATGAAGTTGTTATTATTACAGCAAATCCCGCGAAGATGCTCTCCTACCGGATTTTCGTTGACAAAAGCCCTCTTGAAGAGCTTAGGGCAGACGGGGTTGTGTTCGCAACGCCTACAGGTTCGACGGCGTATGCCATGAGCGCAGGAGGGCCGATCATCGATCCAAGAGTTGATGGCATGGTAATAGTTCCTTTAGCGCCATATAAATTATCCTCGCGCCCATGGGTATTACCTGCAAGAAGCGAAATCAAGGTAGAGTTAACTGTCCCGAAGAAGGAAGCAGTGCTGGTGATAGATGGGCAATACACAAGGACTATAAAAGAGGAAGATACGATCATTATTACAAGGGCAGATAAGCCTGCAAGGTTCGTTAAGACAAGAAAGGATGGGTTCTTTGAGAAAGTCAGGAATAAACTTGCCTGACAGTATGGTCAAAAACGAATTATTTTCTAATTAATATAACTATAAGAAGCGATGAAATAAACATAACTGTTAAGAACATCACCAATACCATGATTGTTAAAATGGGTGTGTTCAGTGTCAGGACATCTCTCCATGTAGCTCTTTTTATCCTTTCCCAGGCCATGTTCGAATCTTCATCAATCTTGCTTAAATCCAGAACATAGTTCATGGTCGTGCGCACTGCCACTTCAGTCTGCATGCCGCAGGCTCCTGTAGTTTCAAGATAGAAAATAACAGAGTTGTTTTGAGTTATCCTGTTGTTCAAAATCCTCAATGTTTTAATGATCCTTTCCAGCAGATCATATGACATCATAGCATTCAGGTTATCAATTATTACGATACTTCTACCGTTTTTTTCTATTATCTGATCTATGAATTTAAAAAGACAGTTGTAATCTGTGGGGGAAGTGCAATAATTTACATTGTCTTTTATTTTAATAAGTCCCATTGTGTGTGTAATCATATCAATATACTGAATATGTGCAAAATCAAATGACTGAGAAATAAGTTTTTTCTCAACCACGTCAGGGGTTTGCTGATAGCAGACCCAAATGATGTTTTTTATTTCCGAATTTCTTATTGATTCATGCACGATCTCGTATAATTGTTCCTCTGTGGAAGATGAAGATGGAACTGATATCAGCACGCTTTCCTTAGAAATGATATCCTTGTACCTATTTTTTTTGTTTTGTTTCACCGGTATCACCCAGAAGAACATTGTATTTGCTATAAACTTCTATTCCCTTATCGGAAAAATCATATTGCCTTATCTCTCTTATATGTTTTGTCCATCGCATTTTTGCTATCTGTATCACATGCAGTATCTCACTCATGTCTGCTGACTGGATCCTTCGAAGTACAAATAACCCGTCAACAGCATATTCGATTATCCCGGATTTTGTGGAGGAGGAATCCACATCAGATTCAGCTGTTATCATTGCAGTTGCGCCATTTTCTTTTATTATCTGGAACAGATTGAACAGGCGGCTTCGGCTTTCTATTTCATTCTTGCACAGTAACATGAAATCCGTAACTGGATCTATGATAACAATATCCGTTTTTATCTTGCTCACTATAATGGGCAGTTCATCAAGATATTTAGAAGTAAGATGAAATTCATCTCCCCTTAATACCACCTGAACAGGTTCCAGGCATTTGAGCTCAAGTAGTTTATTATTAATAAATGGTTCAAAATCCCAGCCATATATCAGGGAATTCTTCATAAGCTCTGTTTTTTTATGATTTGCAGAAATATAAAGGCACTTTTTTCCTTTTTGTAAGCATGAATGCAGGAATTGTAAAGATATAAGAGTTTTTCCAGACCCGGCTGGCCCAACTACGCCAATGATGTTCCCCAAATTTATGCCACCATAGAGCATTTCATCGATGCCCTTAATTCCTGAACTGATTTTATTTTCCACCATAATTTTTCCCACAAATACGAACATCATCTAAATGATGATTAGTATAACAAGGATGGTTCAAATTAATAAAACCTTTGCTGATAGGAAAAGATATGATAGGGCTTTGGGACAAATAGGATAGGAAAATGATTTATATCCTGACCCAATAACTGAAGGTTCATGCGTATCGGAGTTATTGCCATCCAGGGAAATGTTGACGAGCATATTGATTCCTTAAAATCTGCATTAAAGCAGGCAAACTGCGAAGCTCAAATCCTTAAAATAAAACATAAAGGAGTTGTTCCGTCATGTGACGCCTTGATAATTCCTGGCGGTGAGAGCACGACCATAGGACGATTCATGGAGCGCGAGGGAATAGCTTGCGAACTAAGAAATGCTGCCCGATCGGGAGTTCCAATAATGGGAACATGTGCAGGGCTTGTGCTTCTTGCAAAACATGGCGATGAACAGGTAGAAAAAACAAATCAGGCATTGCTTGGACTCATGGATATCAAGGTCAACAGGAACGCATTCGGGAGCCAGAAAGAATCATTTGAATCCATGATCGGTTTTGTGGGATTTAAAGAGCCATTCAGGGCATTGTTCATCAGGGCGCCGTGCATCACAGAGTGCGGGAAAAATGTTGAAATACTTTCTACATATAATGGTGTTATCGTGGCGGCAAGACAGAATAACATTCTAGCCCTTGCTTTTCATCCGGAATTGACAGATGACCCAAGGATTCACCATTATTTTTTGAAAATGATAGGATAAAACCCTATCATTTAGATCGCTTATTGATCGATTTTAGCTTATTCTGGATAGCATTTTTTTCATCCTCATATTCTTCATCCAGAAGATCTCCCGATTTATATTTTTCCTCAAGTTCTTTTAATTTCAAACCCAATTCTTTCCTGGGGGAGTCCAAATCTATATCGCTTTTTCCCTTCAATTCCCCTTTCGATCGAACTGAATTATTACCTGATCCTGATTTTTCTTCTCCTCGTTTTAATTTCTTACTTATATAAGGATATAATAATACCAGAAGAATTAAAAGTCCAATGACAATTATAGGGCCTGTGTATCCCGAATAATCCTGTTTTGCTGCAGGGCTCGGTGAGGATTTCGATAATTCAACATTTATCTCTTTAAATTGTATAGAACTGAACCTGTAAATGCCTTCATTTTCATCGGAAACAACTGGCGTGATTTCATTTCTGTTCTCATCTAAGAACTTAACTGAACTTTCATTGGGCTTTGTTATTCTTATGACTAGCGCCAGCAAATCAGGGTTATTTAGTTTATTATAATCATATTTTATTAATGTGGGATAAGCCAATTTCTTTGAATATATTCCTGTTATGGATGATGCACCCGGCCCCATAGAAGCAATATAGTCTACATAATATAAAAATGATGCGATTTTGTTTTGTTCAACATAACCCTGCCAGCTTATTATATTCCCGGTCTTGTTGAATTCAAGGGGGATTATTTCGCCGCTAGTCATCATCTCTGACTTGCTCAGTTTGATATTCTCAATACCATCCGGCAACCATGTCATGAGAGAACCATAAAAATCTTTTGAACCCATATTCTTAAAAATCAGGGTTTCCCTGATAAGTAATTTATTTTCAGACTGGAATTGGACGGCATCCAATTCTATCAGGTGTTGTGCCATTATGATATCCTGGTCTGAGTCTGTAGCGTTTTTCAGATCTTGTGGTTTCTCTATTACTGTTTCCTGCGCAATTGTCGTAGTATTGTCGCCCATTCCTGCATATCCATAGGCTGTATTCATTAATAAGACGATCAAAAAGATTGATATCAAATATTTTTTAAATATATTCATGCGTTCACTTCCTTTACATATAGCTTGACATAGTTACATTAACTTTTCGATAATAGTTAATTATGATTTTGTTCTAATAAATTCAAGTGGATATAAACTCTTGCAATCATTGATTAAATGGCAAATTTCATTTTTGTGTCAAAGCATCCAGAAAAGCCTTAAAGGATTCGCAGTTCTTCCCAAGTTTATCAAAATCCAATTCATCGGCATACTTTGGAAGACTGCTCTTTATATAGCCAAATTTTAATTTTAGCTCATCAGAAGGTTTATGGTGCTTCCATTTCAGACCTTTGCTGATGCATATCCATTCTTCGATCTCATAATCCGTCAAAATGATTTCAACTGGAGTTTTCATGCCGTCTGGAACATGACGTTTTACATTTGCGTATCTGGATTTATAGTTATGAGGACCATCAGAATCCAGTATAATAATTATTTTGTCACAGGAAGTATCGAATGACTTCAAAATCCTGTCAAGCTGGAAATTACATAAAGGTCGCATAGGTTTTGTGGCTTTTACAACTATATTGCCAACCATCTTTTTACTCTTTAGCTGCACGATCACGTTTTTTAAAAATGCTCCGCCATAATCGTCTTCGGAGATTATTTTAATGTTCATGCTTGATTTTCAGCCTTTAATAGATCCCCATAGATCCAGCCTTCGCTAAATGTTATTCCCTTTTCTATCAGGAACTCCCTTATTTTTTCGGGGTCTTTTATCCGCTTAAACTTAGATTCTCCCTGTTCTTTTTCGACAAGAATTATATTATTCAATTCTGTCATATCAACTACAACAGGTGAATGCGTAGTGATTATTGCCTGTGTATCGCCAATTCCGATTGTATCTAAAATAAGCTCCAGCGTGGAAGGATGCAGGGAGTTCTCAATTTCATCGATTATAAGCAGGGGCGGTTTTAAATAAATCGCTATGAGTAAAGTTAAAATTTTATATATTCCGTCTGAGGTATTCGGTGGTAAAAGTTCAAATCCTTCCTCAAAGAATTTGATCATGACCCTGCCATCGTCAGTAATATGAGGCCGCACGTCTATTTTTGGAAAAACCATTGAAAGGGGATTATAAATTTCTTCTGGAATTTTACCTTCTTTGAGATATATTGTGTGAAATACGCTTGCGATATTGGTTCCGTCTTCTTTAAGTGTTTCCTCTCTTCTAAGAGGTTGAGGATTTTTCATCGAGCGAATATTGAGGGGATATAGAATCAAAAGTTCGTTGATGGTTGAAAGTATAACATCAGTTGCAATATTATACAGTGGAAATCCTTCGTGATCGATAATTGGGCATAGCACGGGGATTTTTTTCAATTTTTTATCCTTTTGGGAGCTGTCTATAGGAAGAGGAGACCACCAAAATAGTATTTTTGAGTGCTCTAAACTACGCGGAAATAACAGTCTTGTATCTGTTTTTTCTAAAAGCCTCTGTTCCAAATCTGCACTGATTTTTCTTCCTCTTATTAATTGATTTTTTTCCTTCTTTAATATATTTTTATCACTCGTTATAATGTCAGATTCATGAGGTTTATCCAAAATATTGTCGATATAATTCTCATTATGCTTTACCGTTATCCATTCACCCTCCTTCTCGAACTTCACATATTCCCTAATATCCAATATTTCTTTAAAAATCTGGAATTTTCCCCCAGCTCCAGTAAAGTTTGTCTCAAAATAAACTTCATATTCTTCAATATCAAAAAGTAGCCCAATAATTATTGGCAGTTCTTCCTGTCTTTGCCATACTACATTATTATAACCCCACCACTCCAAAAATGGGAAACTATCTTTACTTCCATAAATCTTTTTCAAAAGCCTGAATACTTCCACTAAATTCGATTTCCCCGAAGCGTTAGCCCCCACAACTACATTCATCTTCCCAATATCGATTTCACAATCATGAAGACTTTTGAAATTCTTAATAAAAACCTTTTTTAGAGACGCTTTTACCATCGAAGCATTATTTAAAGAACATACTATTTAAATTTTTGTAACCAAAAATTATATTACATATAAGCTGAACACTTTGCGCTCTTTGCGTCCTTTGCGGTGCATGATTTTTTTCACCGCAAAGAGCGCAAAGGACGCAAAGATAGTTTAAATTGTTTGATATTTATCTTATAAAACCAAAAAAAGTCGTTTGTAAACTCACATCTCTTCCTTCAACTTCGCTATCCTGTCCCTTAACTTCACAGCCTTCTCAAAATCAAGGTCTTTCGCAGCCCTATGCATTTCTGCCTCCATATCCACAATATAATTGAAAATATCCTCTTTTGGCAGCGCCTCTTCGGTAACTGTGCGCGGCTCAACAGCCTTTCGTATGGATTGCGGCGTTATGTTATGTTCTTTATTATATTCGATCTGCATCGTTCTCCTTCTGTTTGTCTCCTCTATCGCCCTTTGCATCGAACCTGTCATCCGGTCTGCATACATCACAACTCTTCCCTCGACATTCCTCGAAGTCCTGCCTATTGTCTGTAAAAGCGAGCGATCCGAGCGCAGGAAACCTTCCTTATCGGCATCAAGAATGGCAACAAGCGCCACTTCAGGCAGGTCAAGCCCCTCTCTCAAAAGGTTGATCCCCACAAGCACATCGAATTCACCCAGGCGCAAGCCCCTTATAATTTCAATCCGTTCAAGTGTCTCGATCTCGGAATGCATGTAATTTGCCTTGATCCCAACCCCAAGAAGATATTCGGTCAGGTCTTCAGCCATTCGTTTTGTAAGCGTTGTGACAAGAACCCTGAATTTTTTAGCTGTTTTTGCATTAATTTCACCGATAAGATCATCGATCTGTCCTGTTATGGGTTTCACCACGATAGCAGGGTCAACAAGCCCTGTGGGGCGGATGATCTGCTCCACTACCTGTTCACTCATATTGACCTCATAATCAGCAGGCGTTGCGGAAACATACATGACCTGGTTCACACGGGCGCTGAATTCATCAAAAGTGAGGGGACGGTTATCGTATGCAGATGGCATCCTGAACCCGTAATCCACAAGGGATTCCTTGCGCGCATGGTCTCCAGCGTGCATGCCCCGTATCTGCGGTATGGTAACGTGGGATTCATCGATCACGATCAGGAAATCTTTCGGAAAATAATCAATAAGCGAGTACGCTGGCTCACCTGCCCGGCGCCCATCCATATGGCGGCTGTAATTCTCGATCCCCTGGCAGTACCCGATCTCATGCATCATCTCAATATCAAATCTTGTGCGCTGCAAAAGGCGCGCAGCTTCCAGGACTTTCCCTGTTCGCTTTAATTCCTGTAATCTTGTTCTAAGTTCTTCCTCTATTGATTCGATGGCCAGGTCTATCTTTTCCTGCGGCATAACAAAATGCTTTGCGGGATAGATGACAAGTGTATCATTTTCCCTGAGAGTCTTGCCGGTCAGGGGATCAAATTCCGAAATGCGGTCTATCTCATCCCCGAAAAGTTCGATCCTGATCCCTGTTGATGCATACGACGGGAAAACTTCGATCGTATCACCGCGCGCCCTGAATTTTCCTGTGCTAAAATCAATGTCATTTCGCTCATACTGCATATCCACAAACCTTCTAAGAATTTCCTTTCGGGTTATTTCCTCACCTTTTCGAAGAAGTATTGCCATATCGCGCCATTCTTGCGGTGATCCGATGCCATAAATGCAGGAAACGCTTGCTACAACGATAACGTCCCTGCGCTCAAAAAGCGACCTTGTTGCTGAAAGGCGCATCCTGTTTATTTCTTCGTTTATCGAGGCATCTTTTTCAATATATGTATCTGTCTGCGGGATATACGCTTCAGGCTGGTAGTAATCGTAATAACTTACAAAGTATTCAACTGCATTCTCAGGGAAAAACGCTTTGAATTCCGAGTAAAGCTGTGCCGCAAGGGTCTTATTGTGTGAAATAACAAGTGTTGGACGCTGGATTTTCTGGATAACATTGGCGACTGTGAATGTTTTTCCTGAACCTGTAACACCAAGGAGGGTCTGGTGCTTCATTCCCTGATCAAGACCCAGGGTCAGTTTCTCGATGGCTTTTACCTGGTCGCCTTTTGGTTCAAATGGTGATGTGAGTTTAAATGACAGGGTTTTGCCTCAGGATAATATTCTGTTAGTCGGTAATAAAAGGCTTGCATTTTTGATGAGTACTAATGAGTACTAATAACTATACAATTAGCAGATAAGTTTAAATATAACAAAAAAAAGAGTGATTGATGATTATAGTAGATATTAAGTGTATAGAACCATGAGACTTCCAGAAAAGCCACCATCGGATGAAGAAAATCATAATATATTCTTAGAACAAGACGATAGTAAGACTATTGCAGAGCTTAGACCATATTTGAGTATTGTTAATTCAGATTATTTGCATTGGGATGAGCTCCCAATGAGATTTAAGGGGATTAATCTTAATCTTAAAAAATTGTGGAGTTATGCTACATTAGTTAGAGAATTTAATACCAAACCGATTAAACTAAACGGGTTGACATTGCGTTATGTCATAACCCCCAAGATTGAGAAGGCACTCCATGATGTGGATATGCGGGTTGGAGGAAAATTTGATTTTGAATCTCAGATGCCGTCATCCGACCTAAAAAGGAAATACTTAGTAAATTCATTGATGGAAGAGGCTATAGCCTCTAGCCAAATGGAGGGTGCAGCTACAACAAGGGTAGTCGCAAAACAAATGCTGAGAGAAAACAGAAAGCCACGAAACCATTCCGAACAAATGATACTGAATAACTACATTACTATGATGTATATTAAGGAAAACACTCAGCCAGATCAACTATTAACACTAGAACTTATTAAGGAAATTCATAAGAGAATAACCAAAGATACTTTTGAAAATAAGGCGTATGAAGGAACTTTTAGAACGGATAATGAGGTTAAGGTATTCAGAGGGAACCAGATTATTTATGAACCACCCGACTACACTCGTATTAATCAACTCCTGGAAGAAGTTTGCAATTTTTCTAATACTGAGCCTGTCGAATTTTATCTACACCCAATTGCCAAAGCAATAGTGCTTCATTATATGATAGGATATATACATCCCTTTAATGATGGAAATGGAAGAACTGCAAGAGCTCTCTTCTATTGGTATTTAATTTCCCATAAATATAATTGGCTCGAGTATATTGCGGTTTCAACAGCGATAAAAAATGCACCTGGTCAATATATGCGAGCATATCTTTACTCTGAAACAGATAATAATGACATTACCTATTTTGTAAAATTCAACTTGCGACAGCTCGATATTGCACTAATCTCTTTCGAAAAATACATTGAAAAAACAAGGTCAGAAAATATAAAGATTCTTGAAACAACTATAAGTAATCCAGACCTAAACTTCCGACAAGCAGACTTGATTATTAATATGAGTAAAAATGAAAGACCAATAACTTTTAAGGAGATGCAAGAATGCTATAATATAACCAACCAGACCGCAAGGGCAGACCTTTTAGGCTTAGAAAAATTAGGTTATCTACACAAACACTTGAGAGGAAGACAATTTATCTTTCTTTTAGACAAAGAAACCAAAATTAATTCACCACAAAACGAATCTTGACAGGTGTCTCCAAATGCCTTCTTTTACCAGCGACGAAACAGCTTCTATCGAGCTCCCCATCAGGCTTGTAGTATATGTGATCCTGACCGGGGCGATCATAGCCCTGACTGCTATCGGATTATCACAAATATGGCTGGGGATCACAAAAGATTCCATGGAAAAGCAGATCGGGGAAATAAAAGTTTCAATAAGCGCAATGCAAAGCGGCAGCGCACGCAATTTGATCGATTCTGATTCCCCCGCGGGAAATATTCGCACCTTTAAAATTACTATCCCGGAAGATGTGGATTATCTTGCTTTTGGAGCAGACCCCGATCCTGATAATGACTATAAGCTGACGAATACGCCGCCGGATTTGCTTACCGAAGGAGGAAATGTTATTTTTTACAGTTCCGCAAAAGCTGGAAAGATACGAATCCCCCTTGATGCATCCGTTGAACTTCGCGAAGGACTGCTTGATAATGGGAGATGGGTCATAAATAATATAGGGGGTAAACAATACGGCGCAGTCATCACTGAAAAGGGAAGGTACGAGTTGACATTCGAACTGGTCTATGACCCGATCTTGAAAGAAAAATACACACTTGTTCATTATACTGATGATCTGAACGCTTTTATAAATCCATATGATCCCACGATACTTCCAAACAACATCTGGGTTTCATTAAATCCCGTCTCCATTCCTGCGGATGGGGTTACAAATGCGGATATCCTTGTCAAGTTAAAGGATAAGAAAGGACGGGATGCCTCGAAGGATGGAGTGGTCATAAACCTGTCAGCTTCGCTTGGAAATCTTTCTGTTTTGAACCTGACTACCATTAAAGGAAAGGCTGTGGCAAACATCAGTTCAGATCTTGTCGGAACGTCTTTGATCACTGCAACCTCACCGGGTTTAAATCCGGGCTCGGCTCATTTGACAATAACACCAGTTCCAATAATCTTTGAATACAACAGATGGATCTTGAATGAGAGTGATATACTGACCGGAGAATTTTCAACGAATCAGGATATGGAATATACGATTTCGTTCTCAGGATATGCAACAAAGTTCCAGGTGCCCTTGGTCGAAGTCTGGTGGCCCAATGCAAGCATAGAGATCGATGGGACAAAGATGGGGGAAGAAATTATAGACAGCGAATCCCTGACAACGAGAACGTTCAATAAGACAATGATTCTTGCTGGAGGCCATAGCTTGAAAATCAGTTTGAAAAATGACAACTATCTTCCACTGTTGGGGGATACAAATCTGTTTGTTGAAAAAGTTGAAATAACAGGGTAAATATGAAATTTTCAAAATGGCTAGATTTAAGCCATGCGACTTGATTCTAGATATTATGCTTCAGCGCAGAGTAGTTGTCACAGGTATCGTGCAGAGCGTGGGGTTTCGACCCTTCGTTTATAGAACTGCAAAGAAATGCAACCTCAATGGCCATATAATGAATGCTGGCAACAGCGTTGAAATTCTCCTTGATGGCAGCGAAGAGAACATCCGGGCCTTCCTCCAGAAGCTCAGGCAAGAACACCCTCCGCTGGCACAAGTCCGGGAAATTGCCGTAATGAACATTGAGGCCGGCAGGAGATTTGAAGATTTTGTTATCCTGAAAAGCAGGAAGGATGGAGAAAGTAATTCGATCATCCCGCCTGATGTATCCTTATGCAAAGCATGTGTGAATGATATATTTGATATTAATGGGAGGAGATATCTATATCCTTTCACTGTCTGCACAGATTGTGGCCCTCGTTTTACAGCAATAGGAATGCTTCCTTATGACCGTGAAAACACAACAATGAGAGATTTTTCAATGTGCAAAGCGTGCGCATCCGAGTATCTGGATGTGCAGGACAGAAGATTCAGGGCAGAGCCTATTAGCTGTCCTGTTTGCGGCCCTGGATACGATTTGTATCTAGGAGAAAAGAAACTTGAAGTCTCAAATCCAATAAAGGAGGCAGTTCATGCAATAGAGAACGGGAAGATCGTTGCGATCAAAGGTATTGGCGGGACTCATCTGGTTACTAAGACCACAGAGGATGAACCGGTTTTGAAGCTTCGTTCCATACTTCATAGAAAATTTAAACCTTTTGCAATAATGGCAAAAGATATTGATTCTGCCATGATGCTTGCTCATATTGATCGCAAAGAGAAGGAGCTGCTTGAATCTTTCCAGAGACAAATCGTCGTTTTGAAGAAAAAGGCAGGTGCGGGGATATCAGGACACATCGCTCCAGGACTTCATAATATCGGGATAATGCTCCCTTATTCCGGTATGCATCATCTTTTATTCCATTATTCGAAGGAGCCTGCTTTAGTCATGACATCTGCAAACATTCCGGGTGAACCCATGGCAATTAATAAAGAAGATATCCTGGCGCTGAATTCTGAGTATTCCCTGTTCCATAATATGAGGATAAAGAACAGATGTGATGATTCTGTCATGAAGATCGTTGCTGACAGAGAGGTTTTTCTTAGAAGGTCAAGGGGTTTTGTTCCACAATCTATCGAACTTGGAATTGAGAATACAAAAAATGTCCTGGCGCTGGGCGCAGAGCTTGATGTTACAGCATGCATTTTAAAAGGCAAAAAAGCATTCCTGACCCAGTATGTGGGAAATACGACAAGGCTAAGAACACTTGAATTCCTGGAAGAGGCGATATATAATCTTATGAAAATCAATCGGGTCGAAAAAATAGACCTGATAGCAGTTGACATGCACCCCGGGTTTAACACCTCAAAACTCGGGGAAGAGCTTGCAAAGAGGTTTAATGTACAGCTTTTCAGATGCCAGCACCACCAGGCGCACATTTCTTCCCTGATGGCAGAACATGGTATCGATAAGATAGTGGGCATAGCTTCAGATGGCGCCGGTTTCGGCCTGGATGGAACTGTATGGGGCGGGGAGGTTTTTTCCGCAGGAACTGATTTTAAGAGGTGCGGCAGCCTGATGCCTCAGCTTATGCCAGGAGGTGATCTTGCTGCAAAATATCCATCCCGAATGGTAGCAGGGATACTGTCCAGGAAATATCCTGTTGAAGAACTGAGGGACATGATGGTCGAAATGAAAGGTTTCAGGAATGAGAGAGAAATAGACATAGTCCTGAGGCAGGTCGAGAGACGATTCAATACTCCGGAAACGTCAAGCACTGGCAGGGTGCTTGATGCTATTTCTTCGGTACTGGATGTTTGCCATGAGAGAACCTACGAAGGCGAGCCTGCTTTGAGGCTTGAAGCCCATGCTTGCGGAGGCATGACAAATGTCGAGCTGCCGGTTGTGATCAAGAAACATGATAATAGATATATGCTTGATACCACGGAACTGCTTGATGCGGTTTTGCTTGCAAAAGGGGATTACAGGCATGAGGATATAGCAGCATCTGCCCAGAAAGCCCTTGCAGAAGGCCTGGTGGAAATTGCCATAAGGGTAGCAAAGAACAAAGGCATCGATTCCATAGGGATTTCTGGTGGGGTCGCCTATAATGATGCCATAGTCAGGCATATAAAGGAAAGAGCTGTGGGGGAAGGATTCAGGTTTTTCACCCAGTGCAGGGTTCCGTGCGGGGATGGGGGCATATCGCTGGGTCAGGCTGTTATGGCTGCTTTGTAATCATATTTTTCATTATTGTTGTCCTGGTCGAGGTGCAGCAGCGTTTCGATACAAATATAATCCATCATTTACTACATACACTGCGAAAAGCCGCTGGCAGATTAACTGAAAAAAAAAACAGAGATTCCGTTGATTTACGAAAGATAAAATATGGCAAAAAATAAAAAATTACCCGACAATCAAATTACCGTTTATCAAACACCTGATGGGAATATCAACATTGAAGTGCTATACGCTAATGAAAACATCTGGCTTCCCCAGAAGCGGATTGCGGAACTGTTCGGTGTAGATCGTAGTGTTGTCAACAAGCACCTGAAGATCATCTTTTCTGAGAATGAGTTACAGGAAGATTCAGTACGTGCAAATTTTGCACATACTGCCGAAGTTGATGATCGGGAAATGAGCATGAAATTAGAGGACGAAGAGGCTGTATATGAATAAAGGAGATATTGTAAAAAAACAATCCGATTTCATCCTCTACACAGGAAAAGACGGAAAAGTAAATATTGATGTTTTTCTGCAGGATGAAACGGTTTGGCTAACTCAGAACGCAATCGGAAAGCTATTTGGAAAGTCAAAAGCAACGATTAGCGAGCATCTTACGAAAATATATGCAGAAGGAGAACTGGAGATGGATTCAACTGTTCGGAAATTCCGAACAGTTCAAGCGGAAGGCTCGAGGCAAGTTGAAAGAGATATAGAATACTACAACCTCGACGCCATCATTTCAGTCGGTTACCGCGTCAACTCCTATCAAGCCACTCAGTTCCGCATCTGGGCTACCAGAACCCTGAAAGAATACATCATCAAAGGCTTTGTTCTGAATGATGAACGGCTCAAGCAGGGCAATCAGGTTTTTGGTAAAGATTATATCTCCGATTTTGACAAAGAGATAAAGCGCATCACAGGAAAAAAAGATGACGACTAATAAAAATGCCGTGTCAAAAATCGAACCCTTTGCCATCCAGATGGCTCACGGCGCCGGGGGAGAGCTTATGAACAAGCTCATAGCCGAATCTATTCTGAAAAACCTGACCAGCGAGAAGCTTGGAGAGGTCGGACTTGCAGACCTTGACGACGGCGCTTCCATCTCTCTTGGTGATAAAGAAATTGTGGTGAGCACTGACAGCTATACCATATCCCCAATTTTCTTCCCTGGTGGTGACATCGGGAAACTTGCAGCATGCGGAACCATAAATGATATCTCGGTCATGGGAGCAAAACCCATCGCCCTTGCAAGCGCCATTATATTAGAGGAAGGTTTTCCAATAGCGGATCTTGAAAAAATAATACGCTCCATGAACACATCATGCAGGGAATCAGGCGTCAGCGTGATAACCGGTGATACCAAGGTGATGCAAAGAGGAGCTATTGATAAGATTGTAATAACCACTACAGGGATAGGATTTGCAGACAGGGGTAAAGTAATAAAGGACTCAAATCTTTCTGCTGGAGATAAGATAATCGTGACTGGTACTGTGGGTGATCACGGTATCGCGCTCATGTCTTTTCGCGAGGGTTTCGGCTTCGAGACAACTCTGAAATCAGACGTAGCTTCACTCTGGCATATGATAGAGAAAGTCCTGGAGATAGGCGGGATAACCGCCATGCGCGACCCGACACGAGGAGGATTATCCGCAGCCTTGAACGACTGGGCTCGAAAATCCAACACAGGTATAGTAATTTATGAAGAAAAGGTACCTCTCAGGGAAGAGGTAGTAGCAGCAAGCGAGATGCTAGGAATCGACCCGTTTACAGTAGCAAATGAGGGAAAAGTCATCATGGGTGTAAGACCTGACAAAGCGCAAGTCGTTCTCCGGGCAATTCGTGCCACAGAGCTCGGAAGTGAAGCACAGATAATAGGAGAAGCCACAGACAGGCACATTGGGAAAGTGATCCTGAATACGGCAGTTGGTGGGAAAAGAATTATTGAACCGCCATCTGGAGATCCGATACCAAGGATTTGCTAATTGAGCCTGTGGCAAATTAGCAACGAACTACAACAAACTCAAAACGAACTCACGAAGACTGGAGTTCGTTCCAGTTCGTACAAGTTCGTTGTTGACTTATTGATTTACAATATTCCCATATCTATACACAATGCTGCACGTCCCTTCTGTAGATACCATGCAAGCGCCAATCGGACTCTCTGGTGTGCAGTTTGTTCCGAAATTGGGGCAATCTTTCGGTCTTCCTGTACCTTTGATCACATTTGCGCAAAAACAACAGTCTTGATTGCAGGTTTCACCGGCTGGGGAAGGTATATCGAATTTCTTTTTCGCATCGAACTTCTCGAATTCTTTTCTCAAACTGAGGCTGGCTTGCGGTATTACTGCTAATCCCCTCCATTCCCTGCTATCTGCTTTGAACACTTTGTTCAACATTCCCTGGGCGATGGTATTACCCTCGTAAGTTACTGAACGCGTGTATTCGTTCTCGACTTTAGCTTCATTATTCCTGATCTGCTTCATGAGCATATATATTGCCATCAGCACATCAAGTGGCTCAAATCCTGCGATCACTTGTGGCATATGGTATTTTCTGCTCAATGGCTCATAGGGACTTACGCCGATCATGGTTGATACATGACCCGGATCTATTAGCCCGTCTATCCCTATTCCTTCTTTGAGCAGGAAGTCCAACGCTGGCGGTATCAGGCGGTGGGAACAAAGAATACTGAAGTTTTCGGGCGGTGAGTTCAGCAGGATCTGGGCAGTCATAGGCGCAGTGGTTTCAAAGCCTATGGAAAAAAATATTACTTCCCTGTCCGGGTTTTTTATAGCAATATCCACAGCTTCTACAGGGCTGTAGACCACTCTCACATCTCCCCCGGCTGCTTTTTTTCTTGCAAGAGAAATTGAAGTCCCCGGGACACGCAGCATATCCCCATATATCGCCACGATGTAATTCTGCGCAAGATATACGGCCTCATCTATTTCTTTTGCCGGGGTTATGCATACAGGGCATCCCGGCCCTGTGACTACTTCAATGTTTTCAGGGAGAAGGCTCCTTAGACCATGTTTTGTTATGGTCTGTTCATGCGTTCCGCATACATGCATGATCTTAGCCGGCTGATCCAGGGCTTTTATCTTCTCTACTATGCGCAGTGCCAGGCCATTTTCCCTGAAGAAGAACTTCATTCCTTTAGCATTTCCTCCCAAATTCTAAGTGTTTCCTGCGCTACCTGTGGGCTGATCCTGTGAATCGCGTATCCCACATGTATTAGCACGTAATCTCCTTTTTTCGGAGAATCTATGAGAGTGATATTTACATCTCGTTTTATTCCCCCGAACTCAACTGAGGCGCTGTCTCCATTTACTTCGATCACTTTGGCAGGAACTGCAAGGCACATGTGTTGTATTCAGTTCAGGAGATGTTTAAGTTTTCCTCTTTTACATCTTTATGGAAGTTCTTCTAGGATTTTGAGATCAATGTTCTCTTTACTGTGGCGAGCGCGGCAAATGCTGGCGTTTAATTCAAAGCCTACCAGCAATACAAGGGAGGTCATATATAACCAGAGCATAACCACTATCAATGTTCCAATGGAACCGTATATTTTGTTGTATTGACCAAAGTTATTTACAAAATACGCAAATCCTATTGATAAAATAATAGTAAGTAATGTTGCCAGGGTAGAGCCTGCGGAAATAAAACGGTATTTTATCCGCCTGATTGGCCCGTAGTGATATAGAAAGGAATAAGCAAATAAGAAAAGCAAAAGAATAATCAGCCATACTCCGATCTGGACCAGGATAACCGTAAATGGTCCTTTAAGCCATCCGTATTCAATCAGCATGTTTATGGCAGTTCCGCTAAAAATAATAAGTGAGACAGCGGCAAAAACCAGGGTGCTTAAAATAGCAATCATGACGATCGCGATCAATCTTTTTTGCCATTCACTTCGGGTTTCTGTGCTGGAATAAGAGTTGTTAAAAGCCGTCATCATTGCAATAATACCATTGGTAGAATAATATAAAGATAAAGCAAAACCTAATGAAAGTAAACCACCGCGTTGTTGCTTCAAAATATCTTCAATGGTTGATTTAGTAGCTTCAAAAGCGTTATAGGGCAATACTTCATGTAGTAATTTAAAAATTTCATCCTGAAAGTTTTCGACAGGGATGTAAGGAATAAGGGTAAATAAAAAGATGATCGCTGGAAAAATCGCCATCAAATAGTCAAACGCTAAAGAAGAGGCACGTATAGTGATCGCTTCTTTTTGAACGGCTCTTAGAAAAAAGCTAACCACGTAATACAGGGGTACACGATCAAAACCGGGGAAACTGGTCTTTTTCGACCATTCTATAAGTAACAGATATGGTTTTGAGTTAAGGATGTATTGTTCAATATTGAATTTCATCTGTTAGTACTTATTAGTTTGACTTTGTTACATTAATGTATCTGTTTCGGAAAGCTATTTATTAAAAAAAATACAATGACAATAAACAAACAATTCGAAAGAGTGGGTTCACATGCAGGACAACCAGTATGCAATTCTAAGAAAAGAAGATTTCAACAGCTTCATCTCCACACTTTCAAAGCTTCATAAACTGGCAGCGCCTGTATCCAGGGGATATAATAACTATTCATTTGAAGAAGTAAGATCGGGCGATGAAATTGCACTCAAATATATCCCTACTATCCTTCCCCCAAAAAAATTCTTTATGCCGGTTCACGAAACGCTGCTTGAGTATGATACAGGCAAGGGGTTGAATGCAGAAGCGGTCACAGAATATGAAGAAATGCTCCTCTTTGGGGTGCATACCTGCGATATTGCCGGGATCCAGTGCTTGAACATGGTATTTTCGCAACATCCGCAGGATCACAACTATCTTAACCATAAGCAGAATATCAAGATCATCGGTCTTGAATGCAATGAATATTGCGATGAATTTGCGAATTGCCATATTATGAATACACATCTGCCTGATGGCGGATATGATCTATTTTTCACCGATCTTGGGGCATATTTCATCGTCCACATCAATACCCCGGCAGGGGAAGAGATCATCGAAAACGCAGGTTTTTTCAAGAGCGCGCAAAGTTCCCATCTGAATGAGCTGGCATCGTTTCGTGAAAAGAAAAGAGCGATATTTAATAATGAACTTCCGATCGAATTGGATCTTATTCCTGATCTTTTTGACAGGTCATTTGAAAGCAAAGTATGGGACGATCTTGATGAAAGATGCCTGGCATGTGGAAATTGTACCAATGTATGTCCCACCTGTTACTGTTTTGATATAAGAGATGAGATAAACCTTCGCCTTTTTGCAGGAAAGCGGTATCGAGTTTGGGATTCATGCCAGCTTGGGCCATTTGCTAAAGTAGCGGGAGGTAAAAATTTCAGAAAAACTCGAAAAGTTAGGCAAAGACATCGTTATTATCGAAAATTCAGGTATCCGATAGATAGATTTTCAAGATTATTTTGCACAGGGTGCGGCAGGTGCAGCCGTAGTTGCATGGCGGGTATCAGGCTTAAAGAAACTTTGAAATATTTAATAGAAACGAAGGAGGGCTCAAAGGCTTAAATTGGATTATGGAAAAAATAATTTTAAAAGACTCATCATATAGCATAAGAAAAGGCAAGATCCTTGGCATACAACAGATGACAGAAAATGTGAAGCTATTTGAAATAGCGCCGGAAGGCGGCCAAAGGCTTGACCACGAACCCGGACAGTTTGTCATGGTCTCTGTATTCGGGGCAGGTGAAATACCCATATCAGTGTCTTCTTCCCCAACTAATAATGGATCTTTTGAAATATGTGTAAGAGCCGCCGGAAAGGTAACGAACGCACTGCACAAACTGGGGGCAGGAGATGGTATCGGAATTCGAGGACCTTTTGGGAAAGGCTTCCCGATCAGGATGCTTGAAGGAAATGATATGTTGATAATCGCATGCGGATTGGGTATTGCTCCCCTTCGGTCATTGATCAGATATGTCTTTGACAACCGCGAGGATTTCGGAAAAGTCCATATTCTTTATGGATCCAGAAGTCCGGGTACTATGCTTTTCCTCGATGAGATCAAAGATTGGAAAAAGCAAAAAGATGTATATTTTGAATGTATTGTTGACCAGCCCACCCCGGACTGGACGGGAAAGGTGGGAATCATAACAACCCTTATTCCCGGTGTCCGGATCAATCCAGAGAGAACATTTGTCGCACTGGTCGGACCGCCCGCTGTGTACAAACCTGCAATAAAAGAACTGCTATCCAGGAATGTTCCGGAAAGTCATATCCTGATATCCCTTGAAAGGCATATGAAATGCGGTGTGGGTAAGTGCGGGCACTGCCAGATACAGAATTTATACTGCTGCCAGGACGGGCCGGTTTTTAATTATGAAGCTATCCAACATTTGAAGGAGGCATTTTAATATGAAAAGACCAAAGGTTGCCTTTTTTGACTTTGCGTGTTGTGAGGGTTGCCAGTTGCAGGTTGCGAATATGGGAGAAATCCTCCTTGATGTAATGGAAGTAGTAGAAGTTGTGGAATTCCGGGAGGTCATGTCGGAAAAATGGAAGGGAGAGCTTGATATTGCGATCATAGAAGGGAGTATCACGGACGAGCATGCTGTTGAACGCATAAAACATATCAGGGAAAGATCCGCAATATTGATCGCTTATGGTTCCTGTGCGACTATAGGCGGGGTGAATGGAATGAAAAATAACTCTGATCTTGATGAGATCAGGGAGTATGTATATGGTTCAGATTTCCGCTTTTTTCCGACTGAAAAGACAAAGGCTGTCCATCAGGTCGTAAAGGTTGATTATTCCGTAACTGGCTGCCCTGTTTATATTCCTGAATTCTTAGAGGTTTTAAAAGCCGCTTTACAGGGTATTCCTTACTATGTGCCTGATTACGCAGTATGTGTTGAGTGTAAACAGAATGAGAATATATGCATGTTCGATAAAGGGGTTGGCTGCCTGGGTCCGGTTACAAGGGCAGGGTGCAATTCATGGTGTGTAAATAACGGGAATATATGCTATGGCTGCCGCGGTATTGTGAGCGATCCTAATGAAAAAGGGGCGCGTGATGTTCTTTCAAAATATAATATCGCGCCTGACCTTATATTAAATAAGATAAATATGTATAACAAATGCAGGGAAATTGATCAAAATGCACAGTGATATTAACAACAGGGATCTCAACATTAATTTAAAATATTTAACAAGGGTCGAAGGCCACGGTAATATAGTTGTAAATGTAAAAGAGGGAAGGCTGGAAACATGCCATCTGGACATTGTGGAAGCGCCCCGTTTCTTTGAAGGGCTCCTGAGGGGGCGTTCTATTTTTGAGGCGCAGCATATAACAAGCAGAATATGCGGCATCTGTTCCTGTTCGCATTCACTTGCTTCGATCCAGGCTGCTGAAGATGCGCTTTCTATCACACCTTCTGAACAGACAATAAAACTCAGGAAGCTTCTCCTTTTTTTTGAAATACTTGACAGCCACTTGTTGCACACATATTTCCTGGCAGCGCCTGACCTTCTCGGAGTGAAAAGTTTCGTGCCTTTGATCGGCACTCACAACGAAATTATCAGACGGGCATTACGGCTTAAAAAGACTTGCAATGATCTGTGCGAAATCCTTGCTGGTCGCCATATCCATCCCATCTCTATGACAATAGGCGGATTTACTAAGCTACCGAAGGAAAAGGATCTTGACGCTATGCTTGATCTGTTAGAAGGGATGCGGCATGATATTGAGGCTACAGTGGAGTTTGTTTCTGCTTTCAAATTTCCCGGATTTGAGCGGGATACAGAGTACGTTGCGCTTGTTAGCGATGATGGCGAATATCCGCTATTGACAGGAGATATGGGCTCATCTGATGGAGTGAGGATGAATAAAAAGGAGTATAAAAATGTCACAAACGAGTTCGTTGTCCCTCATTCTTCCGCAAAGCATACTAAACTGAGCCGGGAGTCTTATGCTGTGGGTTCACTTGCGCGGTTCAATTTGAATTATGACAAACTTCATCCGAAAGCTAAGGAGACTGCTTCCGCTCTTGGAATAAGACCCGGATGCATCAATCCATATCTGAATACTGTTGCACAAATGGTTGAAAGCGTGCACTGTTATAATGAAGCAGTTTCAATAGTACAGGATATAAAGGATATTGGAATAAATCAGGATGAAGAAATCCTGGTAGGGCTAAATGAAGGATCAAATATCCCTGTCAAAGCGGGCAATGGTGTGGGGGCAGTGGAAGCGCCTCGCGGCACTCTTTTTCACAACTATGAGATAGATGAGAAGGGGATCATACTGAATGCCAATTGCATTATTCCTACAAGTCAAAATCTCAATAATATCGAAAGGGATATGGAAAAGCTGGTCCCGGAAATACTTGATAAAAGCGATGAAGAAATAACCCAATCTCTGGAAATGCTGGTGAGGGCTTATGATCCGTGTATCTCATGCTCGACACACATGGTTGATGTGAAATTCATTAACCGATGAAAAGATATGAAAAATTGTTAAGAAAGAATGTGGAAAAAATGAGTTGAAGAACTAAAATGAAATGTGTAAGTGTTATTGGGGTTGGAAATAGCATCATGGGCGATGATGGCGTTGGGATACATGCTGTTTTGAAGCTAAGAGAGATCAAGTTCCAGCCAGGCATTGAGGTTTTCGATGCCGGGACAGATGCATTCTATGCTTTACAAGCCATGGACGGCAAAGATAAAGTCATCATTTTGGATGCCTGCAAAGGGAATAATGCGCCAGGCACCCTCTACAGATTTATATGCGACCCGATGCATGGGAAATGGGAACCGGCTTTCAGGTTGAGCATGCATGGGATGAACTTCATGGATGTCATGATAACTTCGGGAGCACTCAAATTACCCCATGAGATAGTGCTTCTGGGTGTTGAACCTGAGATGATCGACTGGAGCACTGAGTTATCTCCAAAAGTGAAGGAGGCTCTACCTGTGCTGATAGATATGGTTTTAAGGGAGCTTTATTGAACATGAAATGAAAGAGCACAGCAAAAAATAATACCTTTAAAATCATCGATTATAATCAATGATTTCAAGGTGAATTGTTAAATATAGTCTTCACCTGGAATTGCCAGACCAGCTATTCCTCTATCTCCAGTAAGGTTTCCTTAATTCAATATATGCATTATGCGCGACTGTAGCTCCATTTGCTACAGCGACCACAACAAGCTGCAAATCTGAAGCGATATCCCCGACCGCATATATTCCATCTATATTGGTCTTCTGGGTCTTATCGGTCTTAATATACCCTTTCTCATCCATTTCAAGTCCAAGCTTCTTGAATATCTCCGTATTCGGGATAAGACCCACAGCCAGCACCACTGAATCTACCACCTGCTGGATGCTTTCATCTTCCTTGAGGTCTTTCATTATCACTTTTTCAACTTTATCAGTGCCAGTGATCTCCACCATCTCGGTATTATAGAGAACCTTGACCTTATCGAGCGCTTTTAAGCGTTCTATCTTTTGCGGCACAGTCCTTAATTCGTCTTTTCCGCAGGCTATTGTGATAAGATCAGCCGTCTCAGCAAGGCTTAGAGCCGAATCAGCTGCAGAATTCCCACAGCCTACTACCAGGACGCGCTTTCCCATGAAATTCTGAGGATTTCTTACAGAATAATAAACTCCGCGTTCGTCCTTGCCGAATTTTTCTTCGCCCTTTACACCCGCTGATTTGGGGGAACTTCCCGTTGCAAGAACGATTATCTTCCCCTTGTATTCGCCGCTATCCGTAATGACCAACTTGCCTGCCGTGATCTCATTGACACGTTCTTTCTTAAGATCCACTTTAAGTTTCTTTGCCTCATTCATCCATGTTTCAACAAGGTCTGAACATGTTGCTTTTTCACATACCCCCGGAAAATTTTCGATCATCTTACCGGGGCACAGCCATGACAATATCCCGCCCCAGGCAGAACCTTCAAAAATGGCAGTTTTAAGCCCGCGGTATGCGCAAAGTATTCCGGTTGTAAGTCCGCCGGGACCTCCGCCAACGATGATAACATCAAAATCATATTTCTCCAATTCAAGTTTTGCTTTTTCCTCTTTATGAGTCATATAATCCTTGATGGCTGCATGAAGGGCATCTGCTGCCAGGTTTGAGCAATGCATCTTAATGGCAGGAAGACCGCCAAGTTCCTCTGCTACCTCGCCGCGAGTGATCTTGAGCGCTTCTTCAAGTGTTTTTCCTATGGCCATTTCAGTAATCATGCTGCTTGTAGCAATAGCAGAGCCGCAGCCAAATGTCTTGAATTTAACATCTTTTAATATATTGTTCTCGACCTTGATCTGGATCTCCATCAAGTCACCACATACCGGATTTCCCACCCTTCCTGTGCCGTCGGCATCCTTTATCTGCCCTACATTTCTGGGGTTCCTGAAATGATCCATTACTTTTTCTGTATATTCTAATTGTTCTTCCATATTATTTCCTCGGAGAAAGCGGTGATAACTCTCGTAATCTTGAAACTATTCTGGGCACGGATTCAATAACATGATCAACATCCTCTTGCGTATTTGTGCGTCCAAGCGTCAGCAGTAGAGAACCATGCGCTTCCTCATGCCTTAATCCCATCGCGATCAGGACATGTGAAGGTTCAAGCGTTTTCGATGAACACGCTGAGCCTGTGCTTGCTGTTATTCCCATGTCGTTAAGCTGCAGGATTATGCTTTCACCTTCAATAAAGCTGAACCTGAAACTTGCATTGTTGGGAAGCCTTTTTGTCCTGTGACCTGTAAGATATGTATATTCCGTTTTAAGTATATTATCAATAAGCCAGTCCCGCAATTTGAGAAGCCTTGCGCTTTCATCAAGCATTTCTTTTTGTGCTATCTCTGCAGCTTTTCCCATGCTCACTATTCCAGGAATATTCTCAGAGCCGCTTCTCATCCCGAATTCCTGACCCCCTCCAAGCATGAAAGGAATTACCCTGATCCCCTGCTTTATATAGAGCGCTCCCGTGCCTTTGGCACCGCCCATGTCATTCGATGACATCGTCAAAAGATCAATGTGCTCCTTTTCCACGTCCACTGGAATTTTACCGCATGCTGCTGTCCCGTCCACATGGAATATTATTTTTCGTTCTGATGCGATATCGCCAATTTCCCTGATCGGCTGTATCGTTCCTATTTCGCCATTGGCATACGTAACTGAAATAATAATAGTCTTATCGGTTATGGCGTTCTTTACCTGTTCGGGAAACACAAGCCCATCTTTATCCACAGGCAGGACTGTTACCTCAAATCCGTTCCTTTGCAGGTCTTTTAAGGTATTCATCACTGACATGTGCTCTATCGAAGTTGTGATAATATGATTCCCTTTATCCTTATATCGCATCGCTGCGCCGCGAAGCGCAAGATTATTGGATTCAGTTGCGCAAGATGTGAAAATAACGCTTTTTGGGTTTGGCGCGCCGATCAGGTTTGCAACACTTTTGCGCGCGTTCTCAAGCTCGCGTTTGGCTTTTCGTCCCGCCAAATGGAGCGATGAGGCATTACCCACATCTGTATCAAAAAACGGTATCATAGCTTCAAGCACCCGTTTATCCACGGGTGAAGCCGATCCGTAATCCATGTAAACCTGTCTCATATTGTCACGTTGTTATATGCTCGTATTAATATTGTATACTCTTTCTCAAAGTTATATGTTCTTATTTAATACGCCTGTCCCTGCCTTCAGGGCCTTCGCATTCCGGTATGTAACATGTGGCGTCAACAAAAGAGCATGCTTCATTACAACTTGGACACCTTTGCGGCGGTGAGGCTTTGCCTTCGAACTGGTAGCCGCACAGTGAACATTTCCATTGTATCTTCATATTGTCTCCTAAAACCACATAGTACCATCTGCTTCAAGCACAAGGTCGTTAAGCGTAGCTGCTCCAACGACTTCAGCTGATGGAATGAAATCACCAGTATTAAGATTTATGAGCTTGCAGCTCTGTTCGCATACCATGAGCTTGACGCCTGCTTTTATTGTCTGGTCCATCACTTCTTTGAGCGAAGGGAAGGCTCCCATCTTTATTTTTTCCGCATTTCCTTTTTTCAATACCGTAACTCCCATTCCCAGGAAATAGATTATTGCATCGATGTCCATCGCTTTTGCTGTCTGGGCAAGGATGAATGGTGAATAAAGGCGTTCAGGTCTATCGATTCCGCTTGTCTGGACATATAGAAGGTTTGTCATTTTATCTCCCAATCTTATAATATGATTAATAATAGATACAACTTTGCTTTTTAAGATAATATTACTTTTAAGTTTAAGATAACTTTACCTTACTGTCAATCACCGTTATATTCTGCTGCAATTCATGTTTCTTTGATCCAATATCTGTTTTAAGTAACTCAAGCTGTTTTCTTGAAGTGTCAAGTTCTTTTTCAATCATGGTGAGCTTATCCCGTAAAGTGGATAAAGCTTTCCTCAGGTCTTTTTCCTCCCCAATTACTTTCAAATTTGATATTTCACCATTTTTCCTTTCAAGATCCTGGCGGATCGAGTAATATTCCTTTCTCTTTTCACCAAGAGTCGATGCAGCAAGCTGTATTTGAGGAAGGATTTTATCTGTCTTCGGGAGATTCAAATCTCCGCTCTCGACGATTTTCTGGAATGTAACAAAGAATTCCAGTGGAACATCGACCGGACATGAAAGGCATAAATTCAATGCTTCACGATCTTTCGGCTTCAGGCTAAGTCTTTCGCTGTCGTTTAATTGCTTCAGCCTGTTTATGGCTTTTTTAAGAGGTGAAATTATGCTATTTATTTCAGATGATTTTTTTTCAGCATCGGTTTCAAGTAAAACAAGATGGTCTTTAGAGGATGTATATTGTTTCCAGGGTTCACTCTTTAGAAGGATATTCAGGGATATTTGATTTTCATCGAGTTCATTTTTCAATGAAATGGTCTTTACATAATTTTCTTTTATTGATCGTTCCATTGAATCAATATCCACAGTGATGCTCTTGATACTTCGAACTAGTTCCTGCGATTTATCCAGGGCATCTAGTAAAAGCTTTTTCGAATTTATGGGTTCTATGAGCTGATTAAGGAGCCTCCCCAGGGAATTGACATCTGCTATGACATTCTTTGATTCCTCAAAATACACAAGTTTTGAATACTGGTAGCTCTTCATCATATTCTCAAGACATACTCCCAGTGTCTGCATACCGCTTTCGTAAAAGGCAATTATTGTTTTGACATCTTTATCTTTCGGGATAATTATGTTCTCCATCAGCATTTTGACCTGTTTTGCCATGTTATCCCTGTTGCTTGTTGCGATCTTGACCATCTTAAGATGAAATCGTCCTTCAGGCTTTTTAGTTTCAAGTTCCGCAGTGCTATTCTTTATTTTAAGCAGCGTTTTTTCGATTCCTGGAAATATAGAAGATACTTCCTCGCTTGTTTCTTGCGATATTTTCCTGGACTTTGAATCAAGCCACTGCGGAAGTTGTTCAAGGCTAATAGTTTCCCGGCGGCTTTCCTTAGTCCCAAAGATCTTGTCAATCCATTTCAATTTGAATCCTTTATCCTAAATTATTTTTCAGGCTTTTTGTCACTTATGCATCCGGATAATGCCACTGAAACTACAAATAGCATAAATATGATCAATGAAGTCCGATTTATGTTTAGATTATACTGTTGAAAAGTATAAAGAGATATCGAAATAATGACAAATACTTCCTAAAAATCCCCAAGCGTCATCTGCCCTTTTTCTTCCGTCAAATTTGCAACTCTCACCCCAACCCTTCGAAGCCTGACCGGGTTTTCGGCAAGGAATTGTTTTGCAAGCTCATGAATATTGTTCTTTATCGTATCCAGGTCTTTTGCAGGCACAGCCAGTGTATGGCTTTTTGCCCGTGTTTTAAAATCAGTAGCTATGGCAATAAACGCAATAGATTTAAAACCCAGTTTTCGCTCTGTCAGTTTCCTGTGAACATCCCCTGAAAGGTTGTTGATCACTTCATTAATGATGGAAAGATCATCCGTATCTTCTTTTAATGTTGCTATCCGTCCGATCTGCCCTGTTCCTTCATGTTCCTCAAGGGGTGAATCATCTATTCCCCGAGAGGCAAGTTTTAACCATTCCCCTTTGGTTTTCCCGAATTCCCGGATAAGTACGTCCATGGAAAGTGTTGACATGTCACCTATAGTCCTGACATTCAGCTCATTCAGTCTATGCTCAGTCTTTTTTCCCACACCCACAAGATCAGTTATTTTAAGGGGTGCAAGGAAATCCAGGATATCATCAGGCTTCACTACGGTCAGCCCATCGGGTTTTTGGAAATCAGAAGCTATCTTGGCAACAAGCTTGTTGGGTGCCACCCCTATGGAACATGTCAATCCAACTTTCTCCATGATTTCCTTTTTTATCATGAAGCCATACAGCTTTGCTTCATCAAAATCATTAACTTGCCCTGTTATTTCGCAGAAAGCTTCGTCAATGCTCTTCTGTTCGAAAGCGTCACAATAACCTCTCAATATTCCCATTACTTCAAAAAAAACGCTTCTGTAAAGTTCCATGTTGACGGGCAAGAATATGGCGTCTGGATTCAATTTTTTGGCCAAGCTTATGGGTATGCCAGCTTTTATCCCGAATTTTCGAGCTTCGTAATTGCTTGTGCTTACAGCGCCGCTATCCTTGCTTCTGCCTGAATATACGCATATGACCACAGGTTTGCCCTTGATGCCGGGATTTTCTTTCTCCTCACACTGGGCAAAGAAATAGTCCATATCCATATGAATGATGATTCTTGTGCTGTGCATTTATGAAAATAATGACTTTCAGACATTATAAAGGGGTTGGAGTATGCAAAATATTTAGACTGTCTCCGTTTTCATGGATTTTCGTATCTGTGCGTATCCGTGTCATCTGTGCCATCCATGTGCTAGCGTAGGATCTGATGAACTCAAACATGCCCCGAAGCAACCTTCTGAAATCTAAAGGCGGTGTGCTCCCCCTGCCCCCATAACCGCCCCTGGGTCACGTCCGCTGTGATGCGCCTGAAAATCAAGTGAGGAGAGGCGCGCCGCGTTCTCCGCGAAAAAAAGAGTCGTGACAATTTGAATCAACAGATTCGCATATAATAAGTTCACTACAATCGATATGTTTTTTCATTTCTTTTATCGATCTTGATAATGTTAATCTCTTTCTTGCTCCAATCAATTCGATAGACAATCCTGTGTCTTGAAATTCTTATGCGGTATATGTCATCAGCGCCTTCGACTTTCTTAATATCGTATTCCTTTATCGGTAGCGGGGAAATCTTCAAAGTGAGAATAGCTTTCTTTGCCTTCTCCACTATCCGTGTATCAAGATCCTTTAAAGCCTTCAGGGCTGCATTGCTCAAGTAAATTTCAAACATTCAATTCAGCCAGTGCTTCATTAAGTCTGATTCTTTCACCGCGCCTCATTTTTGCATCAATGTCAAGAAATTCTGCCAATTCTTCGTCGCTGACCTTCTCTTCAGGGATAAGGGCAGTTCTTATTAATTCTACTTCTCTCCTGAGCGTTTTTATTTCAGCATAAATGGAATTTATAGAAGCTTTGGATTGTGCCAATTTGAAACCTCCAGATAGTAATATTTATAGTTCTACTTTGCTTAAAACTACCTTTTTCTATTTATGGCATGTTCCAGAAAACTTATAAGTCCATGATTTAATTGCAGCTTTCGTGAAATTCCAAGGGCGGCGCGTCCCCATGCCCCCATAACCGCCCCTGGGTCTTTGTCTGATGTGCCGCGCCGGGAATCTAACTGCTTGATGCGCGCCGAGCTGTCAGCAAATAAAAGAGCCACAGCAACTTCAATCCACAGATTACGCAGATTTTCGCAGATGTGAAATACCATGCTGGCGCAAACATCAGCCCTAATAAAGCCTTCCTGCTTTGCGAAATTTGCGCACTTTGCGGTGGAAAGCGCCGACTTATTTATTAACATTTTAATATATTTTTTAGGCGCGCGAATCTGCCCCCGATGCAGCTTTCGTGAAATTCCAAGGGCGGCGCGCTCCCATGCCCCCATAACCGCCCCTGGGTCATGTCCGATGTGCCGCGCCGGGAAATCAAGCGAGGGGAGGCGCGCCGAGCTGTCAGTCAAAATAATCTGCCTGTGCTTTACGAAACCGCAGATAAACGCAGATGCACGCAGATTTAATATGACATGCCGGCGCAAACATCAGTCCTAAAAAAGCCTTCCTGCTTTGCGCTCTTTGCGCACTTTGCGGTGAATAGCGCCGACTTATTTATTAACCTTTTAATATATTTTTATGGGCGCGCGAATCTGTCTCCGATGCAGCTTTCGTGAAATCTTGAGGGCGGCGCGTTCCCATGCTCCCAAAACCGCCCTGGGTCACGTCCGTTTTTGACGCGCCGGGGAATCAAGCGAGGGAGGCGCGCCGGGGTTCAAGAAAAATAAAGAGCCATGGCAATGATTTGCCCGAAGAAGAAGCATTTATATTCCTATTATGTTATTTTTTTATATCTTTCATTATCCACTGCATCTATGATTTGGACTTTAAATAAATCAAGCATTTCTAAGACTTTACTATACAATTCAAGAAATTCTCTTTCTTTGAGTTCATATCTTTCTCCATGAGCAATCTTATTTCGAGAATCTAGTAATTTTATGTTTATCAAATTCTCTTTAAGTTTGTAATGGGAATCATCTAAACCAAGAGTAAAGAGAATATCGCTTAAAATCTCATAATTAAGATTTGATGTAGTATCTATTCCATCTTTATGAGGAAAAACCGCCGTAGTTGATAATTCATTAATCAAGATATTAACGATTTCAGAATGAATTTCAGTTTTATTTGCTTGCCCACATTCTTTTATTCTTGATTTTAACGAGAGTGCAATTAGATTTACTTTGAGGTCACAATAATTTAATTTAAGATGTTTCAGATAGTTAATGTACCAACTTCCAACATTTTTGATATAACCTTGCCAATGAGCATAAAGAAATAAAATTCCGATTCTTATATACAAAGGCTTTACTGAATTAGATGCTAACGTTATTGAACTTCTAATGCTCGAAAGTTCTTTTTTTCTCCAAGCAAGGTCAGTGTCAATGTAATCAAACAAAGCTTCACTTGTATTAATATCCATTCTTACTCTACAGGCTCTTTCTTAAAAATTTCTTTTCCTAGAGGAACAATATTTGGAATTCTTTTATAAAAATCAACACCACTTCCAATGTTAGTATTATATCTTTTATCTTTCCAAAGTGCAATTACTTTGTTTTCAAGTATTCCTTTATTTTCTTCCTTATTCCCATCAATCCATTGATTGATATTAGATCCGACACCGATTCCAACTGCTTCAAAAGCTGAAAGAAGGAATTTCCCTCCAAATTTACCTTTTTCTATATCATATCTCTTGAAGGAATTTTCACCAAGTGTTTCATTCAAAAGAGTAAAAGTTGATTTAAAAATTTGTGCTTCTATTTTTTCATCAAATAGTTCTAGTTTTGCCATTATTTCCATTTTTTTATTGATGTAATCATCAAGAAGAGCAAAATTAATTTTCTTTAATTCTTCTATATTCTCATTCTTAAAAATAAAGAATCTCAAAGCTAATTCCAAGTGATATTGCTGTGAAATAGCGTTATCAGTCAAACAAATACAATTTAAGAAGGGGTCGTAATTACCAAGTTCTTTAAGCCAGTAAAAAAGTTTTTTATTTAACATTATCAAATAACAATTTCTTAATTCCTGGTCTGAAAGTTTTGTACCTAGAGAATTTAATCTTTGAAATAAATCATATTTAACATTTAAATCACTTTGCTTTTTTACAATTTCTACATTAATTCTAGCTCTTTTTAAATACATTCTTTGAGGGCTTGTGATAGAATTGTATACATTCAACTCACTATTTTTCGACTTAACGGTATAATCATCAGTTCTACCATCATCGATTCTTAGATTTACCTTGGTTTTTTCATCATTGAGTTTTAGTGATAGAGAATTTTTTTCAGAAAAAACTCTTATGGTCTTATTATCTTCAATTTTCTCGATTTTTGCTACCTTTATCCACTCAATATCAAATTTCTGTATTAGAAATTCCAAGAGTTTTTTGTTGTCGTTTCCAGGAACTTTGTCCCATATAAACAAGTTCAAAGATTTTTCATTATCTTCATCAGACCAGCTTTTACTTTCCAAAGAAGGTAAATATTTTGTTTTACACAAATTGCTTGGACTAGATAATTTTCCATCTTCATCTCTAAATTCACCAACGAATTCAAAAATCGTTGATAGTCTTTGTACTCCATCTATTACATCCCAAACCCCATCTTCTCTTTGAGATACAAAAATGGATGGGATTGGGATACCTATGAGAATCGATTCAATTAGCCGTGACTTTTGTTGTATATTCCACCTAAATACTCTTTGAAACTCTGGGTGAATATCTAATTCTTTATTTTGATATAAGCTAATTAATTCTCCAATTGACATTGTATATGACTCTTGGTCAATGTCTCTTGCTGCTTTGTCGATTTCATCCTGTAAAGACATAGAAAACAAATAGAGTTCGGAATTAATAAATGTTTGTAATGTATTAAAGAAATTAAAATCTAAAACCTCTTGCGCACTAAAATCCTTTTCAGAGGGCAAAATATATGTATGTAAAGCGCCACAAATTTATAATTATTAAAATATTAAATTTAGGATGCGATATACCGCCTCCTATGCTCAACATTCGAAATGGTTAAGATCAAAGCATTTTATATTAGCCCTCAAATGACTGGCGATATCAAGCTGACATGGAAAGATGTTGTAAAAGAAGCTCTCACCACGATAGGCAATTCTGGACATCTAGATGATATCAATTCGAAAATAGAGATGCACTGGAAGACAAAAACAAATCCGACATGGAGGGACACGGTAAGACGTACTTTACAGCAATATAGCATTTTTTATCAAGAGGAGAAAGGGAGCGGAATATGGCATCTAAGGGAAGAAAAGCCTTTTGAGGAATTTGACCCGAAAAAGAATCCGAATCCGGGGCATGAAGATGTTCAGGGAATGCTGCTTGAACTTGGGAGGATATACGGTTATGAAACCTCTGCAGCAATCGATGATGCAAAGAAGAAATTTATGGATATGCCGATTGAAGAAGTCGCAACAATAAAGGAGTTTCAAAGAGATATATTTCATCCAAAAGTTGCAGAAATAGTGAGCCATATAGATGTTTTATGGTTTGGCGGCGATACCGATATGCTTGTGCCTGAGTTTGCTTTTGAAGTTGAGCATACGACCGATGTGACGAAAGGACTTGGGAGGCTTCACGACCTTCACAGGTCAGGTCAGAGAACAAGGCTTTTTATAATCCTGCCTATTGACAAAATGAACAAGTTTGATAAAGAGATCGGGCGCAGTCTTTTCAGAGATATAAAAGGATTTTGCAGGGCAAAAACTTATGAGCCGCTAATCAAGCTCTATAATCTGGCGAAGGAGCATAATTTGCAGAAGAGTGATTTTTTTGGGGAGTAAATAGTAACCCAATAATAAAATATTAGAATATTTGAAAATAAATAACTTACCAAATTCAGTTTCTCATTGCTTACAATTTTACTTACAACTTACTTCCACTTTGCTTACAACTTAATTATATTCATACAATTAGATCCTATAATTTATATATTAGTAAATAGATCAATATCGATCCTTGAACGAGATCACAAGGACCGACTACAAACAATTCCTCCAATCCCACGCGGAAGTGGAAATCGGGGAAACAAAAATAAAACTCAACCCCAACTGGAAGATCTCACAATTCGCCCCCTCCACCTTCACCCCCGAAACCACCACCGTCTGGAGCTTCCCCGACCGCGGCGACTGGGCGACGCATGTGGGGAATTACAGGGGCAACTGGTCGCCATACATCCCGCGAAACCTCATCCTGCGATACACCGCGCCCGGAGAGATTGTTCTTGATCAGATGATGGGTTCCGGGACTACACTTGTGGAATGCAAACTACTTGGACGGCGCGGCATAGGCGTGGACATAAACCCGGATGCGGTCATGGTGGCGCGCAACAGGCTGGACTTTTCTTACGCGCCGCTATATGCTGATTATGTGGCGCCGGAAATAAGGACGTATGCCGGGGATGCGCGCTCACTTGACCTTATCGGGAGCGAGACCATTGACCTCATCGCAACCCATCCTCCTTATGCCAGCATCATTCCCTATTGCCATGACCGCGAGGGCGACATTTCGAGCGTGCACAACATCGCCGAATTCGCCGATGAGATGAGGAAAGTCGCGGTTGAGTGCATGCGCGTCCTTGCGCCTGGAAAGCACTGCGCCATCCTCATGGGTGATTCGCGCCGGAACAAACATTTCATTCCAATAACGCCGCGGGTGCTGATGAGTTTCCTTGAAGCGGGTTTCATACTGCGCGAGGACATTATAAAGTTGCAGTGGAAGATGAAAAGCACACGGGAGAAATGGTTCGGGAAGAAATATGATTTTTACCTGATAGGGCATGAGCATCTTTATGTTTTCAGGAAACCGGATGCACGGGAGAGGACGACGAAGTTCAGGGAGAGCATGAAGTGGTGGTAGACCATCCTTCAAGTCTGGAAATCCTTAAAAGGTTATTGAGCATAAAAGACAAAATTAAGGTTTTGTAGATGGTGAATGGCATTATCAGAGTATCAGAACATGCGTTGAAAAGAATAGAAGAGCGAGAGATAGATATTGAACTTATTCAACAAGTCATAAAAGACCCTCTTGAAATGATAGATGTCAAATTTGGAAGAAAAGCAGCTTATAGGGAACTCAATGATTATTATTTAGTCGTTATTTTTGAAGAACAGAAGGATGAAATAGTTGTAGTAACAGTATTAAAAGTAGATGATGTGAGATTGAATAGATATGGCTTCAATAGAATTTGACTCAGAAGTTAATGCGATGTATATTCGCTTTAAGAAAGGAAAAGTGGATAAATCCGAACCATTAGCTGACAATGTTATTGTTGATGTTGATAAAAATGGAAAAGCAATAGGCATTGAAATTTTACTTCCAAAGCAGGATCTAAGGGTATCACATATGGTTTCTGAAGCTTTGAAAGTAGCAGCTTGAAATAACATTTTTAAACGCAGAAAATCTCTCAATTCGCCCCCTCCGCCTTCACCCCCAAAACTACCACCGTCTGGAGCTTCCCCGACCGCGGCGATTGGGCGATGCAAATGGATAATTACACACGTATGGCACGCTTGCCATACGTCAAGGGTTGCGCCCCTTGAGGGCGCGTCCGCGTATGCCAGGGTGCGCTGGTCTGGTATACGTGTGCACGGCGCAACTGACGTGACGGTTGTTGGGAATCACAGGGGCAACTGGCGCCGTACATCCTGCGAAAACTCAGTCATGCGCTCGCAGGTGGACAGCGATAGGTTGATTCGGGCGGTTGTGGGGAAGCCTGCTGATTTTACTTTCACTCCGCTCTCTCAATCCTTTTAAACTCGAAAGACATCTTAACAATACAGAAGCTACCTCATTAAAGAGAGAAATAAATATGGACTCAAAAGATGCGCTTGTTGTTTTTGAAGGAACTAAAATAAGAAGAATATGGCATGATGAACAGTGGTTTTTTTCAGTGGTTGATGTTGTAAGGATTTTGACCGACAGCGCCGACCCAAAAGATTACTGGTACAGACTTAAAAAACGCGAAGCTGAGTCAAGCGGTATTGAGTTATCGACATTTTGTCGACAACTGAAACTGCCATCGTCTGACGGTAAGAAATACGAAACCGACAGCGCCAATACCGAATCCATGTTCAGGATAATCCAGTCCATCCCCTCAAAAAAAGCGGAACCATTCAAAAGATGGCTCGCCAAAGTCGGATATGAAAGGATACAGGAAATAGAAAATCCAGAGCTGGCGCAGGACAGGGTTAAGGAATATTATGAACTCAAAGGCTATCCAGAGGATTGGATCGACAAGAGGCTAAGGGGCATAGCGATCAGGCAGGATTTAACAGATGAATGGAAAACAAGGGGCATTCAGGAGAAAAAAGACTTTGCAATACTCACGAATGAGATATCAAAAGCAACATTTGGCAAAACTATTGGTGAATACAAGAAATTCAAAAGATTAGAAAGGGACAGCCAGAATCTGAGAGACCATATGACAGACTGGGAGTTGATACTTACTATGGTCGGTGAGAAAGCAACAACGGACATTACAATTTCTAAAGACTCCCTGGGATTTGAAGAATGCAAGGATTCTGCTGTTGAAGGCGGTACAATTGCAAAGAATACAAGGAAAGAGCTTGAGGAAAAAACGGGAAAAAGTGTAATTTCCAGTGAAAATTATCTTCACTTAACTGGAAAGAGACAAAAAAAATTAGTCCAGGAAATATCCAATGAAACTGGAAAAAGAGAAGAATAAAATAATATCAAACGGTGGTACCCATTTCCTTAGACTCCCTCCTCTCAACCCTAAAACGCCGCCGCTTGAATCCATCCAACATACACAGCCCCGCAACTGATCCTCGTAGGCGCAGGCAAGACCACGACCATCACAGCCAAGATCGCATACATGGCGAAAAGGAAAACATCGACCCATCGATTCTCGCCCTCACCTTCTCCAGAGAAGCAGCAAGGAGCATGTGCGAGTAGCCTTCCACCTTCACCCCCAAACCCCACCACCGTCTGGAGCTTCCCAGACCGCGGCGATTGGGCTACGCATGTAGGCAATTACAGGGGCAACTGGTCGCCGTACATCCCGCGAAACCTTATTTTGCGCTACACACAGCCCGGCGAGCTTGTGCTTGACCAGCTTATGGGTTCAGGCACGACGCTTGTGGAATGCAAACTTCTTGGACGGCGCGCAGTGGGCGTGGACATAAACCCGGATGCGGTCATGGTGGCGCGCAACAGGCTGGACTTTTCTTACGCGCCGCTGGATGCTGATTATGTGGCGCCGGAGATAAAGACGTATGCCGGGGATGCGCGCTCACTTGACCTTATCGGGAGCGAGACCATCGACCTCATCGCGACCCATCCTCCTTATGCCAGCATCATCCCCT
>Ga0265296_1000681_pt1 | contig 47121 bp, 46 predicted proteins | sample MunlanPumphouse1_FD_189073 | JGI IMG/M metagenome (GOLD analysis project Ga0265296, IMG submission 189073) | Groundwater microbial communities from a municipal landfill in Southern Ontario, Canada - Pumphouse #1 | ecosystem: Environmental > Aquatic > Deep subsurface > Groundwater | place... | reverse complement strand
TGAACACGCCGATGGTCAGCGTCCAGGCGAAGCCGCGCACCGGCCCGGCGCCAAAGGCGAACATGATCAGCGCCGCGACCAGGGTGGTCAGGTTGGCGTCGATGATGGTGCCCATGGCCTTGTTGAATCCGGCGTCCATCGAGGCGATGACCGAACGCCCCGCCCGCGCTTCATCACGCATCCGCTCATAGATCAGAACGTTGGCGTCGACGGCCACGGCGAAGGTCAGAACCAGACCGGCGATGCCCGGCAGGGTCAGAGTGGCCTGGAACAGCGACATGGCCGCCACGATCAGGATGCCGTTCAGCATCAGACCCAGCACCGAGACGCCGCCGAACAGGAAGCCGTAGGACAGGATCATGAACAGGACGATGATGGCCGCGCCGACCGCGGTCGAAATCTGACCCGCCTTGATGGCGTCGGCGCCCAGTTCGGCGCCGACCACGCGACGTTCCTCGACCTTCAACGGCGCCGGCAGGGCGCCGCCGTTCAGCAGGTTGACCAGTTCCGAGGCCGACTGGATCGTGAAGTTGCCGGTGATCTGACCCGTGCCGCCGGCGATAGCGCCTTGGATCGTCGGAGCCGAAATGACCTTGCCGTCCAGGATGATGGCGAAGGGCTTGCCGATGTTCTGGGCGGTGGCTTCACCGAAGCGACGCGCGCCCTGACCGTCGAAGCGGAAGTCGATGGCCGGGCGGCCGTTCTGGTCCGAGCCGACGCCGGCGCGGGTCAGGTTTTCACCCGAGACCAGCACGCGCTTCTTGACCAGATAGGGCGTCCCGTCTTCACCGACCAGCAGTTCCGAATCCGGCGGCACGCGGCCCGCCATGGCGTCCTGCAAGCCGGTCGAGCTGACATCGACCATCTGGAAGGTCAGTTGCGCCGTCTGGCCGATGACGCGTTCCAGCGCCGAGGGATCGCTCTCGCCCGGAGCCTGGACGACGATGCGGTCGGCGCCCTGACGGGTGATCGAGATTTCCTTGGTGCCGGTGCTGTCGATCCGGCGACGCACGACTTCGATCGACTGATCCACCGCCGTCGCGCCCATGGCGGCCAGGGCCGCGTCGGTGAAGGCGAAGCGGATGCGATTGTCGCTCAGACGTGTAACGACACGATCCGACTGGCCTTGCGGCGCGCCGGTCATAGCCAGATTGCGAAGTGCAGTCAGGGCGGCGTCGTATTGCGCGCCCTCGCCGACGGTCACGACCACGCCGCCGGCTTCACGCTGCAGGCTGCCGATCGGGATCTTCTGTTCGGCTAGAGTGGTGCGGACGTCTTCGACCAGGTTGGTGACGCGCTTCTCGCGCATCGCCGGGACATCGACTTCCAGCAGCAGGTATGACCCGCCCTGAAGGTCGAGGCCCAGGTTCAAGCCCTGCTTCGGCATCCAGCCCGGCAGAGCCTCGCGCTGAGCGGGCGTCAGGACATTGGGAAAGGCCAGCAGCAGCCCGACAAGGAGCGACAGCACGACCAGGGTGACTTTCCAGCGTGAAAGCTGAATCATGTCAGAGCTCTATTTCGGGCGGGCTTCAGCGGCGAAAGCCGCTCAGCCCTTGTCGTTGGCGGCGATGGCGGTGCGGTTGCGCACTTCGGCGATCATCGACTTGACCACGCGGACGTTCACGCCCTGCGAGATTTCGACCATTGCCTCGGCGTCTTCAACGCGCGTCACCTTGCCGACCATGCCGTTCGACAGAACGACTTCGTCGCCGCGTTTAACGCCGGCGATCAGGGCCTGATGCGCCTTCATCCGCTTTTGCTGCGGGCGGATCATCAGGAAGTAGAACAGGATGAAGATCGCGACGATCGGCGCGATCTGCACCACGATGGCCATCAGGCCGCCTTCGGAACCAGTAGGCATGGAAACTCCCCGAACCGGGCCAACCTCGAAACGGGGGCCCCATTAAAATGAGGCGCGGAACCTAGGGCGCGCCGTGCCGATTTGCAACGCGGCCTGACGTCTCTTGCGTGCAGGCGATGCCGCCCGGACACGCCGGGCGGCTATTTCGTCAGCGCGGAAGGACGCCCAACGGATCGACAGCGACTGGATCATCGCCGCGCATCTGACGCGTCTCGAAGTGGATCGAGGGTCGCCCGTCGCCCGCGGTCAGGCCGACGGTGCCGATAGCTTGACCCGCGCGGACCTCGGCGCCGTCTCGCACTGTGGCCGAGCCCAGATGGCCGTAAACCGTGCGCCAGCCGTCCTTGTGGACGATCAGGACCGTCAGCCCCTGGCCTACCAGATCATCGCCGACATAGGCCACGCGCCCGGCGGCGGCGGCCTTGACCTCGGTCCCGGCCGAGGCGCCGATGTTGATGCCGTTATTACGCTCGCCCATGCCGACGGGGCCGAAGCGGCGCAGGATGTCGCCGCGAACGGGCCATTGCATGGCCAGGGCCTGACCCACGGCTGCGCCCTGTAGCGGCGAGGCCGGCGTAGAAGACGTCATCGCCGGCGCGCGCGAGGGCGGCAGGGCGGCGTTGCCGCTGGGCGGCGGAGGCGGCGGCGGAATCACCCCGTTGTTCGGCGTGCGCACCCCGACCGGCGACGGCCCAGTGGCGTAAGGGTCCGAACCGGCGTCGACCGCACTGTCCGGCAGGATAATGCGTTGCCCCACGCTGATGGCGCCGCGCGGCCCCAGGCCGTTCAGGTCGATCAGCGTCTGCACCGGGGTCTGGAAGCGACGCCCGACCCCCGAAATCGTGTCTCCGGGCTGGATCACATAGGCGACGCCCGGGATGACCGGGCCGCTGTTCGGTCGCGACGGCGTCGTCGGGATGGGGGCGACGGGCGCGCTGGTCGAGGGATAGGCCGGGCCGCCGGCGGGCGGAAGACCGCCGCCTTCGACCGATCCTGTCGGCGCACGGACGCCTTGTTCTTCATAAGGACGCGCGGGCGGCGGCGTCTGCGGCTGAGCCGGCTGGGCGTAATAGGGATTGTTGTTCGGATAGCCGCCCGGCTGCTGCGGCTGCGCCGGATAGGCGCCCTGCCCGCCGACTGGCGTGGGCCGGGTCGAATAGCGCGGCTCGTCGGGATAGGTCGAACACGCCGCAACCGTCAGCGCCCCGCCGACGACGACCGTCGCCCTGATCCAGCTCGTGAAGCCGCCCATGCGCCCCTCCTTCTTAACCGTGATTTCGCTAGTCCCCCGGTTTGCCCCGGAAGCGTCGCCAAGCCAACCCGCCAAACGGCGCCAAAGTGGGGCGGAAAGGTTAACCGGGGGCCGATCTCACCACCCCGTCATCCCGGAAAACGCGCAGCGTTTTATCCGGGACCGCCCAGAACACCGCCCTCAGACTTGAAAGCCGCCTCCCACAGATCCTCCCATTCGGGATTCACCCGCTCAACCAGGCCAAACTTCCAATCTCGTCGCCAGCGCTTCAGCCGCTTTTCAAAGTTGATCGCGGATTCAGCGTCGTCAAAGACCTTATACCAGACCAGCCGTCGCAGGCCCCATTGGCAGCTGAAGCCCGAATAGGTCCGGTCTCGATGTTGCTGGACGCGACCCAGCAGATCCGATGTCACGCCGACGTAAAGCACGCCTCGCGTCGTGTTGGTCACGATGTAAACGGTGAAGAGCCTGTCTTCGCGCATGGGCGCACGGTAGCGCTTCTGGCGGTCCCGGATAAGCCCTGCGGGCTTTCCGGGATGACGATTAGGGGGAGCGGGCCGTCCCTACCCCTCCTTCGCGAGCCCTTCGACCAGCGGCACGAAGCGCACTTCGCACAGGCTTTCGCGGCGGAAGCTGCCGTCTTCTTGCCCCGTATAGCGGTTCAGCATCTGTACCGAGCCCCGCCCCACCGGCGCGACCAGAACCCCGCCCGGCTTCAACTGTTTCAGCAGTTCGGTCGGCTCGTGCGGCGACGCCGCCGTCACCATGATCCGGTCAAAGGGCGCCTGCTCCAGCCAGCCCTGCCCGCCGTCGCCGTGGCGGGTGAAAACGTTATCGACGCCCAGCAGCTTCAGCTTGGTCTCGGCCTCGGTCAACAGGCTCTTGTAGCGCTCAACTGAATAGACAAAGCGCGCCAGACGGCTGAGGACCGCGCATTGATAGCCGCTGCCGGTGCCGATCTCGAGGACGCGGTGGCGCGGCCCGACCTCCAGCGCCTGGGTCATCAGGCCGACGATATAGGGCTGGCTGATCGTCTGGGCGCAGTCGATCGGCAGGGCCTGGTCTTCCCAGGCCTGATCCAGAAACTTCTCGTGGACGAACAGCGAGCGGTCGATGGATTCCATCGCCTTCAGCACCCGCGCGTCGGTGACCCCCTGCCGCCGCAGCGACAGGATCAACCGGCCCGCACGGTCGTCCGACAGACTCATCCGGCGGGTCCTTTCGGCGGGGCGCCGCCCAGCACCTTCTTCAGGTCGTTGACGCTGCGCATATGCGTCAGGTCGATATGCAGCGGCGTGACCGAGATCCGGCCCTCGTCCATGGCCCGCAGGTCGGTGCCCTCGGCGTGCTCCTGCGGCGCGCCCCGGAAGGCCATCCAGTAGTAGTCGCGACCACGCAGGTCAGTGCGGCGGATGGCGTGCATCTCGCCGATGTCGCGGAAGCCCTGCTTCGTCACCTCGACCGCCTTGACGAGTTCCGGCGGCAGCTTGGGGAAGTTGACGTTCATGACCACGCCGTCCTCCCACTTCTGCTCCAGAAGCCGCGCGATGATGCCGGGGGCGAAGGCCTCGGCCGTCTCCCAATGGGCGACCACGTCGTCGTGGAAGCGTTCCAGCGACTGCGACAGGGCGATGGAGCGGATGCCGAAGGCCATGCCCTGCAAGGCGCCGGCCACCGTGCCGGAATAGCTGACGTCCTCGCCGACGTTGTGGCCGCGATTGACGCCCGACAGCACCAGATCGGGCCTCTCGGGCATCAGGTCGTTGACCGCCAGGATGACGCAGTCGGTCGGCGTGCCGGTCACGGCGAAGCGCTTGTCGCCCAACTGGTTGACCCGCAGCGGCTCGGTCAGGGTGATCCCCCGCCCCTTGGCCGACTGCTCGGTCTGGGGCGCGACGACCCAGACGTCGTCCGACAGGGTGCGAGCGATCTTCTCAAGACATTTAAGGCCTTCCGCCTCGATGCCGTCGTCGTTGGTGAGCAGAATTCTCATAGGCACGTCATCCCGGCCGTAGCGCAGCGAAGAGCCGGGACCGCCAGAAGCGCTCCCATTTCAGTCCATTGTGTATTCAGCGGTCCAGGATAGGCGCGTCGCGCCTTCCGGGATGACACTGTAGCGAAGGTAGTCACGAAACGGCGCCCACCGTGGTCAGCCCGCCCATATAGGGCAGCAGCGCGCTCGGCACGGCGATGGAGCCGTCCTCCTGCTGATAGTTCTCCATCACCGCGACCAGGGTGCGGCCGACCGCCAGGCCCGAGCCGTTCAGGGTGTGCAGGAACTCGGTCTTCTTCTCGCCCGCGCGCTTGAACCGGGCGTCCATGCGCCGGGCCTGGAAGTCGCCGCAGTTCGAGACGGAGCTGATCTCGCGATAGGTGTTCTGGCTCGGCAGCCAGACTTCGAGGTCATAGGTCTTCTGCGCCGAGAAGCCCATGTCGCCCTTGCACAGCAGCACCTTGCGATAGGGCAGCTCCAGCGCCTGCAGCACCGCCTCGGCGCAGCCGGTCATGCGCTCGTGCTCGGCGTCCGAGTCTTCGGGTCGGCAGATGGAGACCATCTCGACCTTGGAAAACTGGTGCTGGCGGATCAGGCCGCGCGTATCCCGCCCCGCCGACCCGGCCTCAGCCCGGAAGCAGGGCGTCAGCGCCGTCAGACGCATCGGCGTCGCCACCTCGTCTTCGCCCAGAATCTGCTCGCGCACGAGGTTGGTCAGGGAGACTTCGGCGGTGGGGATGAGCCAGAAACGACCGGACTGGGCATCGAAAATTTGAGCAAGCTCGGCTTCCGGGATTTCAAGGATGCTGTCTGCTGCTTCCTGTCGCTTGATCAGTTCCTCGCCGTGCTCCGCACTACCGTTCCAGATGCGCATGAAGGCGTGCCGCTGGATGGTCGATACGTAATCAGAAGCGGTCTGCTGACCGTTGAAACTCAGAAACTGGTCGTCACGAAACTTCGGCAACTGCCCCGTGCCGAACATCGCCTCGTCGCGCACCAGATAAGGCGGGTTCACTTCCATATACCCGTTCTTGTCCGTCTGCAGGTCCAGCATGAACTGGCCGATGGCGCGTTCCAGACGCGCCAGCTGGCCTTTCAGCACGGCGAAGCGCGAACCCGACATCCTGGCGGCGGCTTCAAAGTCCAGCAGGCCCATGGCCTCGCCCAGATCGGCGTGATCCTTGGCCGGTCCCGTCGTGCGGGGTTCGCCCCACTTCAGGACTTCGAGGTTGTCGTTCTCGTCGGCGCCGTCCGGCACGTCGGCGGCGGCCAGGTTCTTCAACCCGGCCAGCAGGTCGCGCAGTTCGGCGCCCTTGGCGGCTTCGGCCTCGCCCGCCTCGGCGATCTCGGCTTTAAGCGCCTCGACCTCGGCCTTCAGCCGGTCGGCCTCGGCCATGTCCTTCTTGCCCATGGCGGCGCCGATGGCCTTGGAGGCGGCGTTGCGCTTGGCCAGCGCCTCCTGCCCCTTGGTCTGAGCGGCGCGCAGGTCGACGTCCAGCGCCAGGATGCGCGCGACCACGTCGGCGGCGTCATCCACCCCGCGCGACGACCAGCCGGCGACGAAGGCTTCGGGGTTGTCGCGGATGGCTCTGATGTCGTGCATGGCGTCAATCTTCGGACGTTCGAGAAGAAGCCGAAGGCTGTAACGCCCCAAGCGGAGTCGGGCAAACCCCTAAGCGCTCCCACCTTCGCCTGATGCCGTCATCCCGGACGCCTCGTAGAGGCGATCCGGGACCCAGGCGGCGGATTTGAAACGCGACAGGCCCGGTATGTCTTTGACGTCTGGGTCCCGGATAGCGGCTGCGCCGCTTCCGGGATGACGGCAGGCGGGAGCAGTCGTCAGCGCTTCGCCTTCACCCTGATCTCCACCCCGATCGCCTTGGACACCCAGTCCCCGCTGGCGTCCGACATCATGCCGAGGTCCAGCAATGTGCGGTCCAACTCCAGCCGGCCCGCCACCGTCGCAACACCGTTCGCCTCGTCAAAGGTGAAGGGCAGAACCACGGGCACGGTCGTCGCCTTGATCCGCAGCGTTCCCGTCGCTTCATAGCGGTTCCCGCCCAGGGCCTTGAACCCCGTCGCCTCGAACCGCGCGGTCGGATAGCCGGTCGGGTCCAGCCATTCCGCGCCGGACAGCGAGCCCTCCTGCGTCGCGTCGCCGGTCCTGGCCGTGCCGGTCTTGACCAGAACCACGGCCTTCGACCCCGCCAGATCGGCCGGATCGAACCAGACCTGACCCTCCCACTGCTCGAACCGCCCCTTAAAGGCGGCGCCCGCGTGGGTCCCGGTGAACTCGATGGTCGAGGCCGTCTTGTCGATGGTCCAGGCCGTCGCCGTGCCCGGTGTCACCGCAGCCTCGGCTGTCGCGGGCGCCGCCGCCACGGCTGTCACAGCCCCTGCCACGTCCGCCAGCGGCGCAGGCTTGGCCGCGATACCGCCCGCCACGGCCAGAGCCGCGATGAAGCCCAGCCCGGCCAGACGCTCGGTCCAGCGCACCAGGGGCTTGGGCTCCGGCACAATCCGCCCCTCGCCATGCTTCAGCGCCGGGATCATGTGGGCCAGAACCGCGTCGCGATTGATGAACTGGTGCTTCAGCGCCGCCCCGACGTGCAGGACGATCAGCACGACCGCGCCCCAGGCCATCAGCCCGTGCGCCCCCATGGCTTGGTAAGCCACGGCCCGGCGCAGCCCCGCCGCCGCCTCGCCGATGAAGGGCAAATGCGGCACGGTGAACAGGCCAAACCAGCTGGTCGCCACGGCCAGCGGCGCATCCGTCGCGACGGCCCAGCCGGTCGAGACATAGAGCCACCCTGTCAAAGGCAGGGCCAGCATCAGCCCATAGAAGGCCGCGTGGGTCGCCCGCGCCGCGAAGGTTTCCCAGGTCTTCATCTCCGCCGGCATCCCCGGCGTCCGGTGCGTCAGTCGCCAGACCAGCCGCAACGCCGTCAGCGCCAGGATCAGAAAGCCGACCGACTTGTGAATCTGGAACACGCGATAGGCCAGCGCCTGGCTACCCGGCTCATTGATCGCCTCGCTCATCCACCAGCCCATCGGGATCATGGCGATGATGGCGACCGCGGTGGCCCAATGCAGGGCGATGGCGACGGGGGTGTATCGGCTGGCGGACGCGGACATGACTGAACTCGCAGGCTCATAAAATACATCCGTCATCCCGGACGCCTCGCAGAGGCGATCCGGGACCCAGGCGGCAGAGCCAGACGCCGTAGCCTCCAGTCTCTATCCGACGCCTGGGTCCCGGATCAGCCTGTCGGCTGTCCGGGATGACGGCGGAGGGTCAGCTATTAGGCGGCTGGGGCCGCGGCGGCCGGAGCGACCTGCTGCAGGAACTCGCCGTCGAAGCGGATGGTGGTCTCGTCGCCCACCGGACCGACCGGCATGCCGAAGTCCGAGCGCTTGAACTGGCCTTCAGCTGCGAAGCCGAGGGTCGGGACCTGCATGAAGGGGTGCTTCTCGATCTCGCCGTTGAAGGTGGCGTCCAGCGTCACCGGCTTGGTCACGCTCAGGAAGGTCAGATCGCCCGTCACCTTGGCCGTGCGCGAGCCGGTCAGCTCGACCTTGGTCGACTTGAAGGTGATCTGCGGGAAGGCGCCGGCGTTCAGGAAGTTCTTGTTCCGGGCGATGTCCTCGCTCCAGCTCTTGAAGCCGGTGGCAGCGTGGGTGCCGGTGTAGTCGCCCGGATAGTTGGCGTCGACCGAGGTAGGGTCGATGCTGACCTCGACGGTGCTGTTGGCCAGGTTGGCCGGGTCCAGCGTGATCTTGGCGTCGAACGTGTTGAAGCGCGCCGTGTAGTTCGAGACGGTGTTGTGCGGAACCGACCACTGTAGCGAGGCGTGGGTCGGGTCCATGACATAGACGCCGGCCGGGGCCTTCAGCGCGACCGGGGCGGTCGCGGCGGCGTCGGCGGCGGGCGTCGCCGTCTTGTCGGCGGGTTGACCGCAAGCGGCCAGCAGGGCGAAGGCGGAAACGGCCAGGATATGCTGCATCTTCATGGGAAGGACCTCGTTGAATGTTCAAAACTGGACACGAGGCCCAGAAACGGTTCGTCTGTCCGTCGGCGCGCCGCTCGGACTGCAACAGTATAAGTTGCGATTGCTGACCTTCAAGCCCAGTTCGTGCAAAAATGCGGATTGAGGTGCGCCCCGCGCGTCGCCCGCCTATCTTGCGACTCACATGCCCATTCGCCGCCTCCCCCCCGAAACCGTCAACCGCATCGCCGCCGGCGAGGTGGTCGAACGCCCCGCCAGCGCCATCAAGGAACTGGTCGAGAACGCGCTGGACGCAGGCGCGACGCGCGTCGAGATCCAGGCGGACGGCGGCGGCCTGACCCGCATCCTGATCGCCGACGACGGCAAGGGCATCCCCAAGGACGAACTGCCGCTGGCGGTCGAACGCCACGCGACGTCCAAGCTGGAGCCCGACGACGCGGGCGACGTCGACCTGCTGCGCATCCACACCCTAGGCTTCCGCGGCGAGGCCCTGCCCTCCATCGGCTCGGTCGCCCGCCTGACCATCACGACGCGCGCCCGCGACGAGGCCGACGCCTGGTCGGTGACTGTGGACGGCGGCGACCAGCGCCCGACAGCCCCCGCCGGCTTCCCCGGCCCGCACGGCGCCCGGGTCGAGGTCCGCGACCTCTTCTACGCCACCCCCGCCCGGCTCAAGTTCATGAAGTCCGAGCGCTCCGAGGCCATGGCCATCTCGGAAGAGATCAAGCGTCAGGCCATGGCCCACGAAGCCGTCGCCTTCACCCTGTCGCTGGACGGCAAGGTGACGCTGCGCCTGCCCGCCGAGCATCCAGGCTTCGAAGGCCGCCTGAAACGCCTCGGCGCCCTGCTGGGCCGTGACTTCGAGGCCAACGCCCTGCTGATCGATCAGGAGCGCGACGGCGTGCGCCTGTCCGGCTATGCGGGCCTGCCCACCTATTCGCGTGGCAATGCGGCGCATCAGTTCCTGTTCGTCAACGGCCGTCCGGTGCGCGACCGCCTGTTGCAGGGCGCCCTGCGCGGCGCCTACGCCGACTTCCTGGCCCGCGACCGCCACCCGGCGGCGGCGCTGTTCCTCGACATCGACCCGCTCTACGTCGATGTGAACGTCCACCCCGCCAAGGCCGAGGTTCGCTTCCGCGATCCGGCCCTCGTCCGCGGCCTGATCGTCGGCGCCCTGCGCCACGCCCTGCACGCCGCCGGCCACCGCGCCTCGACCACGGTCGCCGCCGACGCCCTATCCGGGTTCCGTCCGCATACCGGCGAGGCGCTCTACAGCCCCACCTCGCCGTCAGCCCAGTCCTTCGGCCAAGCAGCGCCCGGCTGGAGCGGATGGCAGGGCTGGTCGCAACCGGCCGCCGCCGCTCAGAACCTGCCCGGCCTCAACGAACGCTCCGCCCGCGTCGAACACACCTGGAGCGGAGAAGCCGCCGCTCCCAGCTTCCGCACCCTGGGTGAGATCCAGGCCGAACACGCGGGCCAGATCGCGCCCGGCGGCCACACGCCGCCCGACCTGATCGACTATCCCCTCGGCGCCGCCCGCGCCCAACTGCACGGCACCTATATCGTCGCCCAGACCCGCGACGGCCTGGTCGTCGTCGATCAGCACGCCGCCCACGAACGCCTCGTCTATGAGCGGATGAAGGCGCAGATGGCCAATGGCGCCGTCACCCGTCAGGCCCTGCTGACGCCCGAGGTGGTCGAACTGGACTCCGCCGAGGCTGAGCGCGTCGCCGCCAAGGCCGAGGAACTGGCCGAGATGGGTCTGATCGTCGAGGCCTTCGGCGTGGGCGCGGTTCTGGTGCGCGAAACCCCGGCCCTGCTGGGCGACACCGATGTTCAGGGCCTGATCCGCGACATCGCCGATGACCTGTCAGAACACGGCGCCGCCCTGTCGTTAAAAGAACGGATGGCCGAGGTCTGCGGCACCATGGCCTGCCACGGCAGCGTCCGCGCCGGCCGAGTCCTCAGCGCCCCCGAGATGAACGCCCTGCTCCGCCAAATGGAAGCCACGCCCCACTCCGGCCAGTGCAACCACGGTCGCCCGACCTACGTCGAGCTGAAGCTCAATGACCTCGAGAAGCTGTTCGGGCGACGGTAGGCTTCTCGTCGCCCTATCGCTTCGCTACTTGAGGGCATGACCTACAGCGTCCTCTTCGTCTGCCTCGGCAACATCTGTCGCTCGCCCCTGGCCGAGGTCGCCTTCCGCGAAGAGGCCCGTCGCCTGAAGCTGGACGTGATCGTCGATTCCGCCGGCACCGGCGACTGGCACGTCGGCTCTCCGCCCGATCCGCGCGCCCAGGCCGTGGCGCGAAAGAACGGCGTCGACATCTCCATCCTGCGCGGGCGTCAGGTGAAGCCCGCAGACTTCCGCCGCTTCACCCACATCATCGCGCTGGACGAGGAGAACCTCGTCAACCTGCGGCGCCTCGCCCCCGCCGACGCCATGGCCGAGCTCAGCCTGCTGCTGGATCACGTCGAGGGCCGCGAGGGCCAGCCGGTGGCCGATCCTTATTTCGGCGATGATGACGGCTTCGATATCACATGGGCGGACGTGACCGCCGGCGCGCGCGGTCTGGCCCGGAAGCTGCGCCGCAACGATTGAAACCGGCAGCAGGCCTCGCTATCACTAGCCCCTCACCTGTTGGAACTGTTTATGTCTGAGAATGTGTTCACGGCCTGAGGCCCGGACGCTGAAAACCCGTCCGAGGCCGCTCGTAACGCCCCGCGTCTGAATGATCGACGCCGGGCGCACGCCGACGCCTGTCCCGGACAACCTGAAATGAACATCTCCCGTGCGGAACAACGCACGCTCCACGCCCTGGCCCAGGGCGGTTGCATTCTGCTGGAACGCGACGATCAGGGCCGTATCATCGCCGCCCGCTGCTTCACCCGTGAAGGCTGGGTGCTGGACAGCTGCGACCTCGAGCAATGGCGCAGCCTGAAACGCAAGGGCGTCATCAAGTGGCGAAACGGCGGCCCCTATGTCGTCAATCGCGATGGGCTGGCTCGCCTGCGCAGCCAACTGGACAACCGCGTCTCCGGACGCGGTTTCTGACCTCAAAGGACGCGCGCGACACAGAGGTCGCGTGCGTCCGTCAGGGTTTCAGCGCCGCCGCCATGAAGGCCGTCACCTTGGGCCAGGCGTCCTGACGCGCCGCCGCGTCGGCCTCGGGCGAACCGCCGCTGCGCGGGCTGTCACGCGGCCCGCCGTCGCCGACCAGGTCATGCCCCGCCTCGGGATAGATCAGCGTGGTCGTCTTCCGCCCCGCCGTTTCACGAGACGCCACGATGGCCCGCGCCGCCGCCGCCGAATCCCACTGGGCGTCCCGCTCGCCCGCAATGAGGATCAGCGGCCCGGCATAGGCCTCCACCGGAATGCGCGACTCGGCTTCCTTATGCGGGTGATCCGCTCGCCCATTGGCGTGGATGGCCCGCAGGTCCGCCTTGCCCGGTCCCGCCAGCAGTCCTTCGACGAATCCGCGATAAGGCATGAAGGGCAGCGGCTTTCCGTCGAACGAGAACGAAGAGCGCGTGCCCTCGGCCTCCAGCGTCTCCAGACCCCAGCCCTCCCAGACCAAGTCAGTGGGCGCATAGGCGACGACCGCGTCGATCCAGTCGTAACGACTGGCCGCGATCAGGGCGAACTCCGCCCCCTTGGAGGCGCCAAACAACCCGAACCGCTCGACATCGACGCCTCGCATGCCGCGCAAGGCGTCACGCAGCTCGGCCAGTTGGTCTACGCGAATGTCGATAAAGCTGCCGGCGATCTCGGGCAGAGCCTTGGGCGGGCCAAACTCGGCCCAGTCCGGCGAATAATAGGGCAGCCCCACCGCCGCATAGCCCATGCCGGCCAGGATCGGGCCGAATCGGTCGCCCGCTTCGGTCCCGCCGTCCGCGCCGTGCAGGATCACCACCACGGGCCGTGAACCTTCGCCCGCCTCGACGTAGACCTTGGCATGAGGAAAGCCTGGGATCGCCGCAGATGCGACCTGCGCCCACCCGACGCCGGGAGCTAGTCCGATAGCCAAGGCTGCGCCAACTAGTGTGCGCCGTGCAATCCGTCCAAACATGACACCCTCCGCGTCCGCCCAAAGACAGACGCCATGGGTATCAGTGTTCGCTTTTCAGGAACAGGACCCGCGCCGCGCCATAGTCGCGCGTGTCCAGACGCTCATAGCCTGGCGTGTCGATATCCGGTTCGTCCGAGCCGCGCTCGAACACCACAATGGCGCCGGGCTTCAGCCACTGGCCTTCGCGCAGCCGCGCCAGCGTCTGTTCGCCCAGGCCCTTGGCGTAGGGCGGATCGAGGAAGGCCAGGTCGAAGGCCTCGCCCACCGAGCCGGGACGCTCGCCCAGGTCGATGGCGCTGCGTCGATGAACCCGCCCCCGACCGAACAGGCCATAGGCGTCCATGTTCTCGCGAATCACGCCGCGCGCGCCGTCGTCGATCTCGACGAACAGGGCGAAGGCCGCGCCGCGCGACAGGGCCTCGAAACCGAGTGCGCCCGACCCGGCGTAGATGTCCATGACCCGCGCATCGCGCAGGCCCTCGGCCCAAGAGGCGTGTTCCAGCACGTTGAAGATGGCCTGACGCGCCCGGTCAGACGTCGGACGCGTATTCTGCCCCTCGGGCGCGAGAATGGCGCGCCCTTTCAGGCTGCCCGCAACGATCCGCATGTCAGGTCTCGCCTGGGGCGTACAGAGCCTCGACCTCCGCGCCGGTCAGGCGCGGGCGTTCGCCGGCGAACTCATAGTTGGCGGGCTTGGAGTCGATGTAGATCTCGTCCTCGAAGGCGAAGATAGCGGGGTCGTCGAAGGCCTGGACCGAGACCATGGTCATGCCGCCCGCCTTCAGCCGCCAGAACAGACCGGAACCGCAGGCCGAGCAGAACTGACGCTCCGCCCACTCCGACGAAGAATAGGTCGCGACAGGGCCGACAACAGCGACGCTGTCGCCGCAGTTGACGCTCAGCGAGACGCCGCCCGAAATCCGGCGACAGCTCTCGCAGTGACAGGCGTGCATCCCGCCCTGCGGCACAGCGGTGAAGCTCACCTCGCCGCAAAGGCAACGGCCCGCCAGACGCGCGCCGTCCTTGACCTCGACCATGGTCAGCTCCCCGTCCAGACCTTAGCTGCGCCCGCGCGGACCGCCACGACCGCCCGAAGGCTTGCCGCCGAACGGTTTCCCGCCGCCGGTCGGACGCGAGCCGCCAGGCTTGGAACCAAAGCCGCCCGGTTTGGCGCCGAAGCCGCCGGGCTTGCCGCCGGAACGCGGTGCGCCGTCGCGCGGTTTGAAGTCCCGCTGCGGACGGTCGCTGGCCCCACCCTCGCGCGGTTTGAAATCGCGTTGCGGACGGTCGCCACCCGAGCGCGGTGCGCCGTCGCGAGGCTGGAAGTCGCGTTTCGGACGGTCGCCACCTGAACGGGCGCCGTCGCGGGGCGCGAAGTCACGCTTCGGACGGTCGCCGAAACCGCCCTTGGCGCCGTCACGGGGGGCGCGACGGTCGTCAATCAGTTGCGGCTCGGAGCGGTTGAAGGGCTTGCGCGGGCGATCCGACCACTCGCCGCCCTGGGCGGCTTCCGGGCGGGCGCGCAGCTTGAAGGTCTTGGTATGCTCGAACTTGGGCGCGGACTTGGCCCAGCCTTCCTTCTTGGCCGGACGGTCACGACGGTCGACCGCGTTCTCGGTCGCTTCCGTGGCCGCACGGACGCGGCTGGGCTTGCGCGAGGGGTCAGACATGGCCGAACCCGAACGGCCCGCCACGATGGGCGAAGACGTGCGACGGCCGGGGATCGGCGCCGGGGTCGAAACCGTATTGCCGGTCGGCAGGTTCTCGGGCCGGATGTGCTCGGCCAGCATTTCGCGGATCACGCGCGGGCCGACTTCCTCGACCGCCCCGACGGGCAACGTGCCCAGCTGGAACGGACCATAGGCCAGGCGGATCAGTCGGTTCACGGTCAGGCCGATGGACTCCAGAACCTTGCGGACTTCGCGGTTCTTGCCTTCGGTGATCGAGACGCTGATCCACAGGTTGGCCGAACTGCGCTCGCCGTCCTCTTTTTCCTTGGCCTTGTCGATGGTCGCTTCCATCGGGCCATAGTGGATGCCGTCAACGGTGCAGCCGGTCTTCAGCTTGTCCAGCTCGGCCTGGGTGATCCGGCCACGGGCGCGGGCCCGGTAATGGCGCACCAGGGCCGTGTCAGGCATTTCCAGCGCCCGGCTCAGCTCGCCGTCGTTGGTCAGCAGCAGTAGACCTTCGGTGTTCATGTCCAGTCGGCCGACCGAGATCACGCGCGGCAGACCGCTGGGCAGGGCGTCGAACACGGTCGGACGACCCGCCGGGTCGTTATGGCTGGTCAGCAGGCCAGCCGGCTTGTGATAGCGCCAGACGCGGGTCGCCTGGGCCGAGCCCATCGGCTTGCCGTTGACGGTGATGACGTCGTCGCGCGTCACCAAGGTCGCGGGCGTGTCCAGGATGCGGCCGTTGACCGCCACCTTGCCCAGACCGATCAGGCGTTCGACCTCGCGGCGCGAGGCGATGCCGGCGCGGGCCATGGCCTTGGCGATTCGCTCGCTGCGAGCGGGCGTAGCCGATTCCTTGCCGACGGAGGCGCCTTTCGGGCCGCCCTTGCCGGCGCCCTTCACAAAAGGCTTGTCGCCGCGATCATCCTTGCGGTCGCCGCGTGGCGGGCCTTTGCGGTCTGCGAAGCCGCCCTTGTCGGGGCGCGCGCCGGCGAATTTACGGGGACCGCGTGGGCCGTCGTCTTGACGGAAGCGGGGGTTCTTGTCGTTGTCTTTGGGATGGCGATCCATGATGAGCGGTTCATGAGCATGGCGCTCGATCTGGCGCAAGCTGCGGCGCAAGCGGGCGAAGTGCCGGTCGGCGCAGTAATTGTCGATGAATCGACCGGCAAAGTGGTTGGTCGTGGGCAGAACGGCCCCATAACAGCCCATGATCCGACGGCCCATGCCGAGATCGTGGCCCTGCGTGATGCTGCGGCAACGTTGCAGAATTATCGCCTGACCGACCTGACACTTTATGTAACGCTGGAACCCTGCGCCATGTGCGCCGGCGCCATCAGCCACGCCCGCATCGGGCGGGTCGTCTGGGGGGCCGACGATCCCAAGGGCGGCGCCGTCGTCAACGGCGGTCGCTTCTTCGATCAGCCGACCTGCCACTGGCGTCCCGCCGTTGAGGGCGGCGTCATGGCCGAACCCGCCGCCGAGACCCTGCGCGCCTTCTTCCGCGCCCGACGCGGAACACGCACCGCCACGGTGCGTTGACGCCATCAGCTTGACCTTGGAGGCCTTCGCTTGTCGCACCCGCTCCTTCGCGCCGCCCCGGCCTTCGTCCTGACCGCCTTGCTCGGCGCCTGCGCGCCAGAGCCACGCAGTGCCCCGACCGATGGAGACGAGGTTCGTGAACGCGCGCTGGAGGCCCAGACGGCCAGCCGTCGCACCGGCGCTGAAATTCAGGATCGCGCCCTGAACCGCGTCGTCCGCGCGGTTTACCTCTGCGACAACAGCGAGCGACTAACCGTCGATTTCGACAATCCGCGTCAGATGGCCACCCTGCGCACCTCTAACGGCGAAGCGGTCGATCTCTATCAGGAGCGCGCCGCCGACGGCATCTGGTACAGGGCCAGCAACCACGACCTGCGTGGCAAGGGCGACCGGGCCGTCTGGACCGTCGTCGACCGCGCCCCGGCCAACTGCCGGGCGGTGGACTAGGCCCAACCTACCCTTCGGCTAATCACGGCCCCGAGGGCATTTCCGCCCCACCTGTGCTGCAGCAGCGAGAGAGCCACAGTCCAGGCAAGGCGAAAATCTTGTTAGAGGAGCAGGTCTACGGCGCGTCGGGCTCGACTTCACCCGCGTCGAATTCCTCAGCGGTGACGAATGCGGCCCCGTCCTCGTCCAGCACCCAGATCCCGATGAACGAGGGATGCTCAGGGTTCAGGTCCTCTTCGAGCAGGTCGCCCTCGTAGAGGCCGACATTGCTGTAGTCGAAGTCCAGCATCAGCTGGCGGGCCATGCCGACCATTTCCTCGGCCATGCGACGCGAATACCCCAGGGCTTCACTGGCATCGACGAACTCGTCGGCGAGCGTGCTGACTTCAGCCGCCTCGCTGCCTTCGGTCGCACTGGTGGTGACGATTGTATAAGCAGGCATGGTCATGTCTCATGAGAGTGGAACCCCACCCCTAGCCCGTTTGCCCGGCGAATCCGCCTGGATTCGGTAAACGATCCGGTGATCGCGGGGGATCAATCGCGAGAGCCGCGATCATTTCGCTTTGTGGCGCGGTAGTGCTTCTGAAGGGCGGCGAGGCGACGGCGCTCGGCGTCCTTGGCCACCCGGTCCGCCTTCTCTTCCGCCGCCGCCAGTTCAAGCTTCAGTTTCTGGAAATGCGCCCAGCGGTCGGGGTCCAGCGTCCCGTCTTCCAAAGCGGCGCGTACGGCGCAGCCCGGTTCATTGGCATGGCTGCAGTCGCTGAAGCGGCAGTCTTGGGGCAGGTGCTCGATGTCATCGAACACTGCGCTGACACCCTCTTCGGCGTCGATCAGGCCGACTTCGCGAATACCAGGGGTGTCGACGATCATCCCGCCGCCGGGCAGCATGATCAGCTGGCGGTGGCTGGTGGTGTGGCGGCCCTGGTCGTCGGACTCGCGGATGGCCTGGGTGGCCATACGGTCCTCGTTCAGGAAGGCGTTGACCAGGCTCGACTTTCCGACGCCGGACGAGCCGATCAGGACACAGGTTTCGCCGGGCTTCACCTGATCGATCAGGGCGTCCAGGCCGAGCCCTTCCCGCGCTGAAACCAACAGCACCGGGCAATCGACGTCCAGCGCAGTGATCTCCGCGGCCAGCGCTTCTGGATCGGGGCTAAGATCGGACTTGGTCAGCACCACCACGGGCCGGGCCCCGCTCTGCCACGCCGCGGCCAGATAACGCTGTATCCGTCGCGGATTTAGGTCTGCGTTCAGCGAGGTGACGATAAAGGCCACATCGATGTTGGCGGCGATGATCTGCAGCCCGCGCGAGCTATGGGCCGCCCGGCGGACAAAGGCTGTGTTGCGCGGCAGGATGGCGTGGATGGTGGCGGTGCGTTCCTGGGGGCTCAGCGACAGCGCAAGCCAGTCGCCGACAGCCGGATGGCCGATCTCCTTGGCCTCGTGAAGGAGGCGCCCCGAAGCCTTGGCCCGCAGCTCCCCCTGATCCGTGACGACCAGATAGCCGTCCCTTTGCTGAAGCACGACCCGCCCCGGCGTGTGGCCTGCCCGCGCGTGCGGCGCAAAGGCCGCCGCCAGTTGCTCGGACCATCCATATTGCTCGATCAAATGAGGGGCATCCCTATTGCCAACCATCCAAGGCCGGCTCCATGTACGCTTCTCTATGAGGCCGTCCGTGAGCGGCGACTAGGCCTTAGCGTCGGAAGACACCGACCAGTTCAACGTGGGTCGACCACAGGAATTGGTCGATAGGTGTGACCTTCTCCAGCAGGAACCCTGCGTCGATCAGGATGCGGGCGTCGCGGGCGAAGGTCTGGGGATTGCACGACACCCCGACCACCAGGCCGGCCTTGGTCCCCGGCAGTTGCTGGGTCTGCTCCAGGGCTCCGGCGCGCGGGGGATCAATGACGATGGCCTCGCAGCCCTTGAGGTCGTAGGGCGACAGCGGGCGGCGGAACAGGTCGCGCGCCTGGGCCTCGATGGTCTTCAAGCCCTGAGCCGTGGACACGCCCGCCTTCAAGGCCGCAATCGACGCCGCAGACGAATCCGCCGCGATGACGCCGGCCACCTCGGCCAGGGGGAAGGTGAAGGTGCCGGCGCCGCAGAACAGGTCGGCCACCTTCTTGGCCCCCCTCACCGCTTCGACCGCGCGGCTGACCATGGCCGCCTCAGCTGCCGGCGCGGCTTGCAGGAAGGCCGCAGGCGGCAGAGGCACGGTCGCCCGGCCAAAGGTCATGCGCGGCTGACGCGCCATCACCAGGGTGTCGCCGTCCAGGCTCAGCCGCGCCAGATCGGCCTCATGCGCCGCCGCGATGGCTCGCGCCCTCACGTCCGCCGTCAGGCCGCCTGATTTCTTCTCCACGCCGGTCACATCGACGTCTAGCCCGGTGTCGGTCAGGGTGACGTGAAGGGTCGGCGCCGACTTCGGATGCCCCAGGAAGGGCGCCGCCACCTTGGCCAGACCCGGCAGGGCGGCGATCAGCGCCGGATCGGACACGGGACAGTCGGTCAGCTCGACCAGCCGCCATGACCGTCGCGCCTTGAAGCCCAGCAGGACACGCCCGCCTGGTCCGCTGCGTGCATGCAGCGCCAGACGGCGGCGGCTGGCCTGCGGTACGGCGACGGTGGCCTCGACCTCGGTCTCGATGCCTTCGCGCGCCAGGGTCTGGATGACCACCTCACGCTTCCAAGCCAGATAGGGCTCGTCAGCCCAATGCTGCATCGGCGCGACGCCGCACTCAGCATAGGTTTCCGAATGGATGGGACGGCGATCCGGGCTGGGTTCGAGCAGGTCGAACTGCTCCGCCCGTCCGTCCTTGACCTCGGCCGAGATCACTTCGCCCGGCAGGGCGCCCGGCACGAAGACGAGGCCATTGGGCGTTTCGGCGATCCCGTCGCCCTGGTGGCCCATGCGGGCGATGGTCAGCGTTTGCGTCATGGCCCGGCTTCTAGCCGCTCTCGCGCCAAATCTGAAACCTGAACGAAGATGAACGACACGATCAAAAGCCGTTCAGCTTCGCCCCCCTATTTCTCGATGCAACAGACAGCGTAGCGAAGCCGTTCAGCTTCGGGCTCTGTCACAGGAACACGAACGATGATCGGTCATCTGTCCAAAAAAGCATCCGCCGCTGCTGTCGCCGCCCTCGCTGTGGCCGGTTCGCTCATGGCTCCGGGCGTCGTCAGCGCCCAGACCTATGGCTACGGCTATCCGCCCGCCTACAACAGCTACGGCTCGCAGGGTCGCTACAATGACCCCTGCGTGGGCGATCAGCGTAGCCGGGCGACCAGCGGCGGCGTGCTGGGCGCCGCCATCGGCGCCGTGGCCGGCTCGCAGTTGGCGGCGCGCGGTCGTCGCACCGAGGGCAGCGTCCTGGGCGGCGTGCTCGGCGCCGCCATCGGCGCAGGCGTGGGCAACAGCTCCGCCAACTGCGACAGCCGTTATCGCTCGAACACCGGCTACAACCAGTCCTATGGCGGAACCTATGTCCCGCCGGCCTATGGCTACGACAACTCGGGCTATGATCGTCGCTACGATGACGGCTACGGCCGCGACTATCGCGAGTACGACCAGGGCTACAGCCAGCCGACGCCGGATTATCGCTACCAAAACAACCAGAACAACGACGACTGCCGCCTCGCCGAGAGCGTCATTCGTCTGCCCGACGGTCGCAGCGAGACGCGCTACGTGCGCACCTGCCCCGACCAGAACGGCCGCTATCGCGTCGTCGATTAAGTTTCAGCCCCCCTGTCGATCGACGACGTGAAGAGGGCCGCCGGATAACCGGCGGCCCTCTATTCTTTGGGGATTAGCTGCGCTTAGCCCACATCAGGAACTCGATATTGCCGTCGCCCCCGGTGATCGGGCTCTCAGTCGTTTCACGAACGGTCCAGCCGACCGATTCCAGCCAGGCGCGCACGCCTTCGACCGCCGTGGCATGGGCCTCCGGGTCCTTGACCACGCCCTTCTTGCCCGCGTCCTTGGGCCCTGCCCCTTCGAACTGCGGCTTGACCAGGGTGATCAGGTCCGCATCCGGCGTCGCCAGGTCCAGGGCCGTCAACAGCACCTTGGACAGGCCGATGAAGCTGACGTCGCAGACGATCAGCGACGGCGCTTCGGTGACGATCGCTGTCGTCAGATCGCGCGCGTCCGTCCGCTCCAGATTGATCACGCGCGAATCTACAGCAACCTTCGGATGCATCTGGCCAAAGCCGACGTCCACGGCGAAGACCCGCGCCGCGCCGCGATCCAGACAGACCTCGGTGAATCCGCCAGTCGAGGCGCCGACATCCAGCACCACTCGTCCCTCGACCGCCACCGGCCACAGGTCGAGCGCCCGCTCCAGCTTCAGCGCGCCGCGCCCGACCCAGCGATGAGCGGCGGCATAGCTGATCTCGGCGTCATCGCTGACGGACTGGGACGCCGACTTGGCGGGCGCCCCGTCCACGGTGACGCCCCCCGCCTCGACCGCCGCCTTGGCCTTGGCGCGACTTTCCGTCAGGCCGCGTGTGACCAACAGTTGATCCAGCCGGACCTTTCTCACGCGCCGGCCATCGCATCCAGACGCGCCAGCGCGGCCTGCAACTTGACCTTGCCTTCTTCGGCCTCGGCCAGCTTGGCGCGCTGTTCGTCCACCACTTCCGGCGCGGCGCGCGACACGAAGTTGGGGTTGCCCAGCTTCTTGTTCACGTGACCGATGTCGCTGTCGAAGACGGCGATCTCCTTCTCCAGACGCGCGCGTTCGGCGGTTGGGTCGATGATCCCGGCCAGCGACAGCGCCGCCGTCGTGGAGCCCGAGACGAAGGTCACGGCCCCGGCTGGCGCAGCCTCGACCGACGTGATCTCGGACACGCGGCCCAAGGTCAGCAGCAGGTCGCGATGGCGCGCGATCCGCTCGGCGGTCACGGCGTCAGGGGCGACGAAGGCCAGCGGCGGCTTGGCCGACGGCGGCACGTTCATCTCGGCCCGCAGGGCGCGGATTTCACCAACCAGATCGACCAGCCAGCCGATCTCGGCCTCGGCCGAGGCGTCGATGAAGGCGTCCGGCAGAACGGGCCATTCGGCGCCGATCAGCAGGCTTTCCCGGGCCGGGCCTTCCTTGCCCAGCTCGGCCCACAGCTCTTCGGTGATGAAGGGCATGACTGGGTGCAGCAGTTTCAGCGTCTGGTCGATGGTCCAGGCGGTCATGGCCCGCGTCTCGGCCTTGGCCGCTTCATCGGCGCCGTTGAACACCGGCTTGGCCAGTTCCAGATACCAGTCGCAGAAGACGTTCCAGACGAAGCGGTAGAGGCCGCTGGCGGCGTCGTCGAAACGACCGCCCTCGATGGCCTCTGACACCGCACGCTCGGCCTTGGTCAGTTCGCCGCGAATCCAGCGGTTGATCGTCTGCTCGACGGTCGCCGGATCAAAGCCCTCGACCCGCTTGGCCTCGTTCATCTGGCTGAAGCGTGCGGCGTTCCACAGCTTGGTGCCGAAATTACGATATCCTTCAATGCGCTGCTTCGACAACTTGATGTCGCGCGTGCCCGACAGGATGGCCATGGTGAAGCGCAGCGGGTCGGCGCCCAGCTCGTCGATAATGCCCAAGGGGTCGATGACGTTGCCCTTGGACTTCGACATCTTCTGGCCCTTCTCGTCGCGGACCAGACCATTGATGATGACGCGCTTGAACGGGACTTCGCCCATGAAGTGCTGGCCCATCATCATCATCCGGGCGACCCAGAAGAAGATGATGTCCGCCGCCGTCACCAGATCGCTGGTCGGATAGAAGCGTTCCAGATCCTCGGTCTTCTCGGGCCAGCCCATGGTCGAGAAGGGCCACAGGGCCGAGCTGAACCAGGTGTCCAGAACGTCCTCGTCCTGCGTCAGGGCCTTGCCGCCCGCCTGGGCGATGGCCTCTTCCTCGGTTTCGGCGACGTAGATCTGGCCGTCGGCGTCATACCAGGCCGGAATGCGGTGGCCCCACCAGAGCTGACGCGAGATACACCAGGGCTCGATGTTGCGCAGCCATTCGAAATAGATCTTCTCGTAGCTCTTGGGCTCGAAGACCGTCTCGCCCTGCTCCACAGCCTTCAGCGCCGGTTGAGCGAGTGTATGAGCGTCAACGTACCACTGGTCCGTCAGCCACGGCTCAATGACCACGCCCGAGCGGTCGCCGTGCGGGACGACGTGCTTGGTCTTCTCGATCTCGCGCAGCCAGTTCTCTTCCTCGGCGCGGGCGACGACGGCCTTGCGCGCGGCGAAGCGGTCCAGACCGACCAGGTCGGCGGGGATTTCCGGCACGTCCTCGTTGGTGATGCGCGCAAAGGCGTCCATCACGTTCAGCGCGGCCAGACCGGCGCGCTTGCCGACGCCGAAGTCGTTGAAGTCGTGCGCCGGGGTGATCTTCACCGCGCCCGAACCCTTGGTCGGATCAGCGTAGTCGTCGGCGACGATGGGGATGCGGCGCCCGGTGATCGGCAGGATGACTTCCTTGCCGACCAGACCCGCGTAGCGCTCATCCTCAGGGTGAACCGCAACCCCGGTGTCGCCCAGCATGGTTTCAGGCCGCGTCGTGGCCACGACGATGAAGCCGCGCGTCTCGAACTCGGTGGCCTTGCCGTCCTCGTCGAAGGTCGTCGGGTGCTCATAGGTGACGCCGTCAGCCAGCGGATAGGCGAAGTGCCAGTAGTGGCCGTCCTGCTCGCGCTGTTCGACTTCCAGGTCCGAAATGGCGGTCTGGAAATGCGGGTCCCAGTTCACCAGACGCTTGTCGCGATAGATCAGGCCGTCCTGATGCAGCTTGACGAAGACCTTGCGGACGGCGGCGTTCAGCCCCTCGTCCAGGGTGAAGCGTTCGCGCGACCAGTCGCAAGACGCGCCCAGGCGGCGCAGCTGGCGCACGATGGTGCCGCCCGATTCCGCCTTCCACTCCCAGACCTTTTCGACAAAGGCGTCGCGGCCCATGTCGCGACGCCCGACATTGCCGGCGGCGGCCAGCTGGCGCTCGACCACCATCTGCGTCGCGATGCCGGCGTGGTCGGTGCCGGGCAGCCACAGCACGGCCTTGCCCTTCATCCGGTGATAGCGGGCCAGGATGTCCTGAAGCGTATTGTTCAGCGCGTGGCCGATGTGCAGCGAGCCCGTCACGTTCGGCGGCGGAATAACGATCGAATAGGCGTCGGCGGCGCCGTCCGTGGGCTTGGCCGCGCGCGGCGCGAACAGACCGCTCTCTTCCCACTGGGCGTAGAGACGCGGTTCGGCGGCCTGGGGTTCGAAAGTTTTCTCGAGCATTGTTTTCTCTTTAGGTCCCTACCGCTCCGCACGCGGTGCGTCGCTGCATGAGGGGTGGGTTTCTTGAATGCGAAAGGGCGGCCCCGCCGGAGCCGCCCTCTAAGACTTAGTGTCTGGTGAAGCGAAGGGCTAGCCGGCGTTGCGGGCGATGCGTTCTACTTCCTTGCGTACCTGGGCTTCGACGATGCCCGGCAGGTTGGCGTCCAGCCAGTCCTTCAGCATCGGGCGGAGCATGTTCTGGACCATGGCCTCGACCGTATTGCCGCTGACGAAGGGCAGGTCCTGCGGCGCGGATGCGGCGGGCGTTTCCGGCTTCTGGAAGGTGGCGGCCAGACCGGCAAAAGCCGAGGCGGCGCTGGCGGCGGCGCTTTCGCCGACCAAAGAATCATAGACCGGAGCGGCGAACGGCTGGGGCGCCGGTTCAGCCGCCGGGAACGGAGCCACGTCGGCCACTTCCAGGTCGCCGATCGACTCGGCGGCGGGCGCTTCATAGCGCTCGGTCAGCTCCAGAACCTCGTCCTCGACCGGGGCCGGCTCAACGGCTTCGGCCACGGGCTCGGGCGTCGGCGCGGCTTCCACGACCGGCTCGGGCGCTGCGGCGGCGGTTTCGGCCGGCGCGTCGTCTTCAGAGATGATCCGGCGGATCGACGCCAGAATCTCTTCCATCGTCGGTTCTTGGGCGGTCTGGTCGGTCATGGCAGAACCTTGGGCGAGCGGGGCTGAACCTTAGGGGGATCGCCGACAGGCGCCAGACGGCGCGCGACGATCAGGGCCGGGCAAACAGACTCGCCCTCCCCTTGCCCCTGTCGTCGCACCAACGCCCGCCGGAATCAACGGACGTTTTTCGCCTGTCAGGCTAATCGCGCGTCAATTGCGGGGCGCGGTGAGGACGATTTCGCTCTTCAGCTGGGTGTCGATCGGCGCATCCTCGACGTCGGTCGCTGGCGTGATCCCAGGCGAAGCGACGCGGTCCAGCGCCTCGACCACGCCGTCCCACGGCAGACCGCCACGGTTGCGAACCGTCTTGTAGTTGGCCTCAGCGTCATAGGCGTCAATCGTCGGGTCCAGGTCGGGTCCGCCCAGACGGCCCATGGCGGCCAGGAGCTGAGCCTGGGCGACGTACTGATTGCGGTTGGCGCTGGCCAGCGTCACCTGGGCCGAGCGCAGTTCCAGTTCCTGGTTCAGCACGTCCAGCGTGGTGCGCAGACCGACCTGAGCTTCCTGACGCACGCCCTCGGCGGCGACAGAGGCTGCGCGGACGGCTTCCTGACCGGCTTGCAAGGTCGACTTGGCGGCGACGGTCTGGGCGTAGGCCGAGCTGACGCTCTGCAGCACGCCGCGACGCTCGCCTTCGACGCTGATCTGGGCGGCGTTGGCGCGCTCAAGCGCCTGCGCCACGCGCGAACGGTTCAAACCGCCGGTGAACAATGGCACCGACACGGTCGCGCCGGCGGTAAAGCTGGTGCGGTCGGTCAGGTCAAAGCCCGACAGGTCATTGGCCGTGCCGCCGTAGGAGGCCGAAAGACGCGCCGACGGCAGGTATTCGGCGCGCGCCGCAGCCACATTGGCCTCCGCCGCTTGCAGGGCGTAGGTCGCGGCCAGAACGCCAGGGTTCTCAGCCAGGGCTACGTCCAGCGCGCCGTCGAAATCGGTCGGCAGCCCCGGCAGGACCGGCAAGGTTTCCATATTGGCCGGCGCCTGGCCGACCACGGCGGCATAGGCCGCACGCGACACGGACAGTTGCGCCTGGGCATTGGCCAGATCGGCGTCAGACTGGGCCAGACGGGCTTCGGACTGGGCCACGTCGGTGCGGGTGATCTCGCCCACTTCGAAGCGGGCGTTGGATTCGTCGAGCTGACGACGCAGGACGGTGATGTTCTCCTGGCGAATGCGCAGGATCTCCATGTCCCGCACCACATCGGCATAGGCCTGAATGACCGAGGCCATCACCTGCTGCTCGATATCACGGAGGTTCTCGCGGCCGGCGCGGACATTGGCCTCGGCGGCGTCGATGCCGCGTGCGGTGCGCCCAGCCGTCCAGATGTTCTGCGACAGGCTGACGCTGGCGGTGGCGCCGTCGCTTTCGGTCGTGCCGCCGATAGACGAGCCAGGCAGCACGCCGACAGCGTCTGGAACATTGTCGCCGTTGGTGTCGATAGCGATCGACTGGCCCGCCGTCGTCACGCGATCCGTCCGCGTCCTGCTGTAGTCAACCCCGGCCGAGGCGCTGACCGTCGGGCGCAAGCCCGCGCGCGCCTGAACGATCGTCTCGTCAAGCGCCCGCTGGTTGGCGCGCTGGGCCAACAGCGTCGGGTTGGTGCGATAGGCCAGGCCGATCGCTTCCTGCAGGGTCTCGGCCCACGCAGGAGCCGCGCCAGCCCCCATCGCGAGAGTGACCAGAGCGACTGAAGCGAGCGCGCGCGAGCGTTTCAACATGAACCTGTTCCTGCCTGACGCCCCGACGGTGCGCCTGTGGTGCCTTCAATGGCGTAGTTGGAGGCAAGCCTCACCTTACGCCAGTTAAGTTTTTTTCACGCTAACGACACTGAAGTCCGTCGCTCGCCCTCCGCGCATTTAGAGCGCGAAGGCAGGCGCGGGAATCAACTCGCTCAGCACGGGCGGCGCACAGTCGAACAATTCGCGACGCGAAACCCCTTCGCGACCCCGGACATAGAGCACAGCCTTGCCTATGGGTCCGCTGCGCTCAACGACGGCCAGCCGACCGCCGGGCCGCAGAGCCGCGATCCACGATTCGGGACGCACCGGCACCGCAGCCTCGCTGACGATCAGGTCATAGCCCTCGCCCTGCGGCTGGCTCAGCGGTGCGACCACGGTGGCGACGCCTTCTTCAGCCAGGGCCGCGCCCGTCGCCTCGAACACCGCGGCGTCCGAATCCTGCACCGTCACGCTCAGGCCCATGCGCGCCAGAACGGCGGCGGCGTAGGGCCCCGCCATGACCAGCGCCTTTTCACCGGCGCGGGCGTCCAGCGCCTGCATCAGCTTGCCCAGATCGCGCGGCAGCATCAGGCGACGCTCGCCCGCCACTTCCGGCTCGATATCGGCATAGGCGGAAAAGGCGCGGTCAGCGGCGCAGAAGCGTTCGCGCTCGACGGCCCCGAAAGCCGCCTGCAGGTCGCGGTCCGTGACGTCGTTCACACGGACTTGCGAGTCCAGCATGACCTTGCGTGCAGCGGCGAAATCCATGGTTCCGAAGTCCTTCAGGTCGGCGTAAGCAAATAAATCTGCGGCGCTTATAGGTCCGTGCGTTGCAGCCGACAATCCGATCTGATAGCTGACGCCCCTCGCGATGGTTCGGGGCTCGGTTTCGAGACTCAAATGGCCTGATGGCGGAGTGGTGACGCAGAGGACTGCAAATCCTTGCACCCGGGTTCGATTCCCGGTCAGGCCTCCATCGCGACAAACAGTCAGCCGCCCTTCGGGGCGGCTTTCTTGTTTCTGGCGGCCGTTTCCGCTGCGACCGTCCTCGATCCCCGACTTAGCGACCGCCCGCCGTCGTCAGATGATGCAAAGCCACCGCGCTGGTCGTTGCGACATTCAGGGAATCAAATCCCCCGGACATACGGATCGCCACCGGCCGACAACGCGCAATGACCTCGGACGACAGGCCAGGCCCTTCCGATCCCAGTAGAATCGCCGTGCGCGGCGCGGGCTTGAGCTCGGACAGGGTGTCAGTCGCCGACGGCGTCAGGGCCAGGACCTCGAACCCGCGCGCCTCCAGAGCCTCGACCATCGCCGCCGCCATCACGCCCTCGACAAAGGGTGTTCTCAGCGCCGCGCCGACCGAGACCCGGATCGCCTTGCGATAGAAGGGATCGCAGCAGGTCTCATCCAGCAGCAGCCCCGCCGCCCCGAAAGCCGCCGCATTGCGGAACAGCCCGCCCATATTGTCATGATTGCCGATGCCGCAAGCCCCGACCACCACGGCCCGCTCCGGCAGCCCGTCCAGGAACGCCCCGAGCGCGAGCGGGTCAGGCTTGCGGCCCAAAGCCAGAATCCCCCGGTGCAGGTGAAAGCCAGCAATCCCGTCCAGCACGTCCTGCGGCGCTGTATGGACCGGCACATGGTGCGGCAGACGCTCCAGCACATCGCGCAGCGCCTCCAGCCGCTTCTCCGCGATCAGCACCGCCACCGGGGCGCAGCGCGAAGCCGGCGAAGCCAGCACCCGCAGCACCACCTCCCCTTCCGCCACGAACAGGCCCTGACGCCCCGTCAGGTCGCGCTCCTTCACATCGCGAAAGGCGGAAATACGGGGGTCAGCTGGATCGGAGACAGGGATCAAATTCATGCGGAGCCTTCTAGCGCACCCTGCCAGAAAGATTTCGGCGTTTTCTGCACTTTATCCGTTGCATGAATCAAAAAGGCGTTGCTATACAGCGGCCTCCCCCGAGGGGATGTTCCGCGGTAGCTCAGTGGTAGAGCAGCCGACTGTTAATCGGCTGGTCGTAGGTTCGAATCCTACCCGCGGAGCCACTCGGGGGCATTAAGCCCATGAAATTATTGCGCTTAATATTTGCCCCTGGTGGCTTCCCATCCAGCTTCCCATCCACCGACCACGCGATACGATTTTTCGCGTCTTCGTTCTGCATGGCTTTGCACCCCTTTTCAGCGATAGAGCTCAGCGGGCGACCTAGCGCCTGAACAAGCCCTCCAGCGAGGGCCGTCCATGGTGCCCAGGCAAGGCTCCTGCGGGTGATTCCAGCGGCTCGAACCGGGTGGGTTACCGAAGCAGTCGGCGTCGCCCGACATCGACATTTCAAACACGGAATCGATTAGTCGCAGCTGCGGTCGCGACGCCGATATCCATCCACACCTTTCGATCCTCCAGGCGCGTGAACAGAGCAGTTGGCGACGTGCTGACGGCGGCGGTCGGCTCAGCGTTCCGCCACATCCCCTGAGCCCGGATCGGACACGACGCCCTCCTCCAGCCCCAGCCAGTCCGCCATGCGGCCCAGCTCCGCCTCGAGGGCGTCCCGCGTATCGGGAGGCGCGTTCTCCTCCAGATGGACGGACCGGACCATCAAACGCCCGCGCTGGCGGTCTGCCTTAAGGTCCACGCGGGCGACGAGCCCTTCGTCCAGAAGAAAGGGCAGCACGTAATAGCCGTGCAGCCGTTTCTCCGCCGGCACGTAGATTTCGATCCGATACCGGAAACCGAACAGGCGCTCAGCGCGGTCCCGATGCCAGATCAGCGGATCGAAGGGAGCAAGAAGCGCTGAGGCCTCAATCTTGCGCGGCATACGTGCATCGCGATGAACCCAGGCGCGACGGCAACCCGGCGTCGAAACTGGAATCAGAACCCCTTCCTCGGCCAGCTCCATAGTCGCCCGCCGCGCCGCCTCCAGAGGCTGACGGAAATAGTCGCGCAGCTCGGCTTCGGTCGCGACGCCGTGCGCCCGCGCCGCCCGTTCGATCAAGCCGCGATGCGCCTCGGCGTCCGTCGGCGTCGGCGCCGCCAGGACCGCCTCCGGCAGGACGCGTTCCACCAGGTCGTAAACGCGCTCGAAACTCCCTCGTCGCTCGGCGGTCGTGATGTGGCCGGCCCAGAACAGCCACTCCAGCGTCCGTTTCGTATCGCTCCATTCCCACCAGCCGGGTCGCCCCTTGTGGGTTTCGAAATCCGAGGCCGCCATGGGGCCGTCGCTCTGGATGCGTTCCAGAAGCGCCATGGCCTCGGGCCGCCGTTCGCCGGCGTAGAGCTTCATCTGCCCCCAGCCGGTCTCGCCGCGGTCGGCCTGGGCCATGCGCCACCGCAGGAGCGGGTGCAGGTCGAACGGGATCAGGGACGCCTCATGCGCCCAGTATTCGAACAGTCGGCGCTGGCCAGGCGGCCCCCACGCAAGCCGGTCCAGGTCGGCGCGCTCATAGCCGCCCAGCCTCGAGAAGGCCGGCAGGTAGTGCGCGCGAGACAGCACGTTGACGCTGTCGATCTGATGCAGGTGCAGATGATCGATTGTGCGCCTGAGATGAAGAGACGATGGAGCCTCGGGCCGGCGGCCGCCGAATCCCTGGGCGGCCAGCGCCATCCGGCGCGCCTGCGGCAAGCTGATCGTCTCCATGCCCGCCTTCACCCAGCACATGTCCCTATCGAATAATGACCCGTGCCGCAAAGCAGGCAATGGCGAACAGCGCCAGAATCACCATGAAGCCGTGCGTCTCCCAGATGGTCCAGGGGAGAAGGTCGGAGAGGACTTCGTCGTCGGCCTCTGGATCACCGCCCACTCCCGCTGAGCCGCCCCTGCGTCTCGTGCCAATAGTCTCGCCCTTCTGGTCGAACTCTGACTTCACGTCACGGCTGATCGACCCGCCCAAGCGCAAGGGCCGACGAACGGCCTGGCCATAGACCCTGTCAGGACGACGCCAGCACCACGCCGACCAGAACCGCCGCCCAATGCACGCTGGCGGCCGCCACCACATGGCCATGCCAGACGGCCCGGAACCACCTGAGCTTCTTGCGGACGTAAAAGACCGCTCCGGACATGTAGAGGGCCCCGCCGACGGCCAGAAGCAGAAGGGCGATCCAGGAGCCGTGAGCGATCATCGGCTTGAAGGCGATCACGACCAACCAACTCAAGGCAATGTACAGGACGATCCAGAACCGGCGGCCGACGCCCGGCAGGAACAGCTTTCCCACGGCCCCGAGGATCGCAAGGCTCCACACCGCAGCCGTCATGCCCCACGCCCAGGCGCCGGTGAGATTGTGGGTGGTGAACGGCGTGTAAGAGCCGGCGATCATCAGGAAGATGCCCGCGTGATCGAGACGACGCAGAAGCGGGCGCCACCGGGGCGCTGCGAAATTATAGGCGGTTGAGAAGCCCAGCATCGCCAGCATGCCGACCGCATAGACGCAGACGGCCAGGACTAGCCCGAGGCTTCCCTTGGCCACAGACAGTCCCAGGAGGACGCCGCCGCCGAACAGGGCGAAGGCCAGACCGACGATATGCACCACCAAGTCCGCGCACCTGGCGCGCGACGTCGGATAGTGCCTCGGCGGAAGAGTCATCTGGGTCACGGCGTTCAGCCTATCATAAAATCCCACACGAGGGCGCTGGCGGCGTCCCGCCTGCCTACACGTCCAGCTCGAGAATCCGGACATGCTGCTGTCCGCAATGCATGTCGCAAAGTACCGGATGGAAGCGCGAGTGGCTAGAAACCGAAATCGATCTGATCGGCCGAAACATGTCGTTTACGGGGCCGGGGCCGACGCTCGCTCATGGCGGCGGACGACGGCGGAACCTCCTGAGATTGTCTCGACACTTCGGATAGGGGCCGATCAATTCCAGGACGGGCGGAGCGGGCGCTCTCGATCAACTTGGGCGCGCGCGGCGCCGTGAGGGACATCGGCCGCCTCGACTTTCGGGATTTGCGCGTCTCCTTCCAGGCCGTCAGTTCGCTCTCCCACCACCCGACCCGGTTCACCGATATCCGCACCGGTTCCGGGAAGTCGCCCAGCCGCTGAAGCCGCCAGGCCGTGGAGCGGCTCAGGCCCGTGACGTCCCGGACCTTGTTCCACGTCAGCAGCCGGTCCTCCGGTCCGCCGCTCTCCACCGGTTCCCGATCCTGCTCCCAAGTCACCGGCGTCGTCCTCTTGCGGCAGACGGCGCGCCTGTCCGGATGTCGGAAATCTGCGACCGGGCCCAGTCGCGCAGCAGGCCCCGCGGATAGTGAGGTTTGGACCGGACATGTCGGCAAGGCGGGCCGTCGTTGCCGGTGGACCACAGCCGCGCCAGGGTCGCCGGCTTCATCCGGATGCCGAACAGGCCGATGAAGGCTGAAGCCTCCGCTCGCGTCAGCAGGTCCTCGTCCCCATCCGTCGAAGGCGCTTCCCCTTCAATATCGCGATCCGGGATCATCGCCCCGTCTCCCTGGAGGCGCATTGGCGCGAACTGGTCAGTTGCCGCCCCGCGCTGAGAGCGAGGTAGCAGTCCACGACCGTGGCCACATAGGCGCGGGTCTCGGCGATATCGGGCACGCGCCCCAGACGGGCGACACGGCCGGGGCCTGCGTTATAGGCTGCCAGCGCCAGGCGAAGGTCCCCGAACCTGAGGATCTGCCGCGCCAGGTAATCGGCGCCGCCCGTAAGGTTTTCAATGGGATCAAAGCGATCCTTGACGCCCAACTCGAGGGCCGTAGCCGGCATGAGCTGGGTCAGACCGCCGGCCCCGGCCGGAGATCGGGCGTCCGGACGATAGGCGCTCTCGGCGTCAAATCAGACGCGTCCCAAGTCTGAATCACGCGGATTCAGTTGGCAAGCCGCATAATGCCGGTTTGTGGCGATCACCTCGCCAAAGCGAACAACGGCCCGGCGCGCCGTAAAGGGGGGCTGTTGCGCTGCCGGGCCGTTCCCCGGTTCTCCTCCCGAGGAGAACACGAACAGCACAACCCCAAAGCGTCGCCCTGGTTCCCGTCAAAGCAGTATCGAAACGCCGCGCGCGAACACGACCACGCCCGCGATGAAGACGATCCCCGCGGCGGCCATGAAGACCACGAACACGCCTCGCTGGAGGGCGGCGGACCTCATCCGCGCAACAGGGCTTCGAAGTCGGCGAGGGTCTTGGAGCTAACGCCGCAGGCACGGGCTGCTGCGATCGCCGCCGTCATTTCGATCCGCCAGGCGTCGTCCTGCAGCAGACCGGGCGTGGCCCGCGCACGCCGCCGCAGCGTCTCCAAAGGCTCCACAAACTCAGTCTGGCAATCATCCACGGCATCCTCCCTCAAGGCCGACCGTCACCTTGGCCCACCACCCTGCTCAGGTCCAAGGGGCAGAGGCGGCCGAAGCCACCCCAGCCCCGCCAGGCCTCAGCGCTTCATCGCCTTCTCGTGGACCCAGCCCTCGTTCATCAGGACCACGGCGACCTTGCCTTCCAGGGTCTCGGCGTTGTCGCGCGCCAGCTGCGGGAACTGCGCCTGCATCGGCTTGGACTTGGCCCATTCCGGCATGTTCTTCAGCTGCCAGGTGTATTCGACCTGGGACACCGTCATGCCCATCATGTCGCCGGGCTCGGTGAAGCGGACGATCTCCTTCACGACGGGCTCGCCGTAGCAAAAGCCCGGCTGCGAACTCCAGAATCCGCCCTCTCCCCGCGGCTTGAAAGCCTTCTCGCCTTCCGGCGTCAGCGCATAGGCCACGACGGCCAGCTTGGGCTGAGGTCCAGCAAAGAACCCGCTCTGCGTGATTTCCGCCGGCTCGCCCTTCAACAGACCCGCTGCCGCCAGGGCCTCAAACGGCGCCGCCACCTTCTTCTGGTTCTCCAGCCGCATCGGGTGTTCGCTGACAGCCGCCTCGACATAGAGGGGGAAGACGCCGGCGTCCGCGGCGCGATCCGCTGCGCTCACGCCGGGATAGGGCAGCGAGAGACAGGGCGGGTTCTGGCTGATCCAGTCGTTGATGGCCGTCTCGAAATTCTTCTTGCTGGCGGCCTTGGGATCGGAACACCCCGCGACCAGGGCGGCGACGGCGGCCAGAACGACAACGGATCTCATGACAGCTTTCCTTTCAGCGCCCCAAGGGCGGTACACGGCGACGCCCCAACAGGCAGACACGACCTCAAGGCAAAGCTTATAGTTGAGCGCCGCAGGGATTCCGACCTTTCCCGAACGGCATGATCCGGCGGCGGCCCGCATAACGACGCTGGATCCCCCTCCTCGCTGACGAACCGTCACAGGCGACTGCAGAACCGAATCTGGGCGCCCCTACGAGAGGACCGCTTTGTGTTGCCCAATGTTGTCGTAAGTCCTGGGGTACCAACGCACCTCCATTTGGCCATTCGCGACTTGCCAGAAGCAACGATCACAGCCTAGTACACCTCTGAATATTGCACTGTAGAATGCCCATACGCCGTTGCAGTGCGCATGTCGTCGACAGTTGGGGTGGTGATGACTGAGCCAGTTAAGAAAGATAAGGCGGACTTGGAGAACCCGGACCGCTTGAGGTTCAGTGTCAGTACCGTTCGGCAGGGCAGGCATGAGTTTTACACGCTCACTATGCCGAGCGAGGTGCTCGCCCGAACGTGCGTCGTCTCGTCGAGAAAGGAAGATCCACAAGCCGGATTTCAGCGAACGCTAGATGAGCGCCGAGCTCTTGAGATTGCAAACTACATCGACAACGACGTAGGCACGATTCCGAATTCGATCGTACTCTCCGCGCAATCGGCGGCCGAACTAAAAATCGTCGGGAAGGGGAAAACACTCGAGTTCCGCGACACCGCAGGTGCATTCTTAATTTTAGACGGACAGCACCGCGTGTTCGGCTTCTCAAAGGCTAAGACTTCTCTACGGGTTCCCGTGGTTGTCTACAATGGTCTGACAAGGAAGGATGAAACACGCCTCTTTATAGACATCAATACAAAACAACGCCCCGTCCCCCCTCAGCTTCTCTTAGATATAAAGAGACTTGCCGATATAGAGGATGCGTCAGAGGCTATACTGCGAGATGTTTTTGATCAATTTGATACCGACTTAGGCAGCGCACTTGCAGGATACATGTCCCGCGCTGAAGCGGCTAAAAACCGCATCACTCGCGTTACCTTCAATTCATCGGTCAAACCTATATTAGAAATATTCGCCGGCCGAGAACCTGATGGAATTTATAGCATTCTTAATGCTTACCTAATCTCCATCAAGGTTGAGCTGCTCAAAAAGACCACAGAACCACTACTATCTCGACCTGTCATCTTCCGCGCATTCATTGGCATGTTCCCCTATGTCGCGCAGAGGGTGTCAGACAAGTACGATGGGCATTACTCACCTGCGAACTTCCAAACAGTCATTGAACCTATCTTCCAGAATATGCAGATGAAAAAACTGGAGAATCCCGGAACAAGTTGGGTGGCGCTTCGCAAGTATTTAGAGGACCGCCTCAAGAAAAAAATGACCCTCTAGGGGCCATGGCTAACTTATCTGGGGGCCTTTCACGTTCGACGCTTCCTCGACTCGGACAGGACCGATCGAAGGCTGAGGGACTTAAAACTTGGCTCGAGGTTGGATCGTATCGCGTCGCCAGCAATGCCGGCGGCGCTCAGCTCACGCTTGCCGATCTCAGAATTGCCGAGTTGATGCCCTTCGTCTCTTACGACTACGAGCGGTTCGCTCTTTCCAGCTGGGAGAGCCTTCAACAGGCGACTACGCGCGCCGGCACTTCTAATGCTGCCTGCTGGATTCTGCTTCAGGCATATTACGCCGCATTCTTCGCCGCCCACGGCCTTATGCGGGCCTGCGGCGAGGCGGTTATAAAACTAGATAAAGTCCAGACGGATGTGTTGCAGGTATCTTCGGATGCCGCGTTGACGCCGAGTGCTCCTATCGAGCCAGCAATGTACTCGTTACGCATCGTGCAGGCGGCAGGCGGCCTGCTTTCGATCGACCTCAAAAAGGTGCCAAGCAAGTTTGGCGCTCACGAGGGCTTTTGGCGTGCTTTTGACGACTTTTTAGATCGAGTTGCCAGCAACGCAGTGGCAAAAGGCGATCCCGAAGCAAACCTCGTAGTGGCGGGTGTCGCGGAGTTTCAACCCGTGCTTAGGCCGCTTGGGGCCTGGCGGAGCCCATGGCTTTCGGCAGTTCGGAACGAAATCAATTATCAGCATAAGCATGGTGTTTGGCGCCCAAGGACGCTCGATCGAAAAGCCGCAACGACCGTGACCACGATCTCGCTAGTGCCGTCTTCAACTGTGCGGCTGGACTACTCGCCTACGGCCGAAACAATTTCAGCGTTCGCATCCGCCGCCCTCTATCTCTCGGCTCTCGGCGTGGAGGTGGGCGACGTGATCGCGGCGAACTCGACTGCCGCACGATGCTTCGGCTCAAACTGGCGGCGTAGTCGAGCCGAAGCGGCATAGTCTTGCGGTGAATAGATTCGCCTATTTGCCGAGGAACATGCGTCGCACCGCACTCCACTTGATCCCGGCTACTCAGCCTGCCCGAAGTTCGCTTATGGGAAATTAGTACCGAATTCAGGCACCAGCCACAGCGTCGCGTGCAAGTTCCGCGATCCGCTCTTCGCTGACAGCAGTGACTAAATCGCGTAGACGGACTACGGACTCTAACTGAAGTGTCAGGTCAGGAACGTCGACATCGTACTGGTCTGAATAGCGTGCTTCAACATAGGCGCGCTTCAGCAGTTCAAAGCGGCGGCGGTCGGCACGCTGTTCCCGGGGCCAAACGGCCGTCAGGCGCTTGTCGGTATCCTCAGCCAGAGAGCGGAGGAATTTGATGTTGTGGGAACGCGGGAAATAGAAGGTGTGGGTTAGCAGGAAGCAAGCGTATGCAGTCTCGGTCGCCTGATGCAGAAGGAAAGCTGCCCATTTACGGACATGCTGCCCCTCTCCGCTCATAGCCACATGCTGCCTGGCGCTTCCAATACGCAGGTCCAGATCCTTCATCTTCATATTATCGAAGTGCCGTTGCGCGGCGTCGCGCGCCTCCGCCGCCGTCATCGGCTGCGGCTGAGCGAACGGATGCCCCGGCAACTCATAGAGCGTCACCCCGTCGCGCAGGATGTCGGTCCAGAAATACTCGCCCCGGGTCAGGGCCTGGTTCACCTCGGCCATGGTGTGGACGATGATGTTGACCGTCCGCCCCACGGCGGGATCGCGCAGGATCTTGTCCTCGGCCACGTACCAGTAGTCGGCGATGTCGGTCAGTTTCTCATGGCTGACGATCACCAGCAGATCGAAGTCGGACAGATAGCCGTTGTCAGGTTCATCGACCCAGTCGTTGCGGGCATAGGATCCGAACAGGATGATCTTCAGCACCCGGCCGTCGCGTCGCCAGGGCTGGGTGCCCCCGCCCCCGCTTTTGATCGCGGCCTCAAACTCGGTCAGCAGGGTCGTGCGGACGCGCTCCAGCTCACGCTGCTGCTTGGCCGGCAGGTGGTCGAGATCAGCGCGCATGACGGCGCCCGCCCTGCATCCGCAGCGTCGTCGGATCGATGATCATGCCTGTCGCCTGCGTTTGCATCCGCGCCCCAAATCACTTCCGCACAACCTACCTCCCCTGCCCGCCAAGCGCCACAATAAGGGAGGGTGTCCGCCGGACAGTTGAGAACACGAGAGCTCGTGCGCCGACGCCTTTAGCTTGCGCCTGTACATAGCGGCGGCCAGCCGGGGACGCGGGACTGTCGCCGGTCCGGCGGCGCGAGGCAAGCCGCAGAGCTTCCCAAGCCGTGCGTTATGAATGCGCGGGCGGCCAGACGCGGTCCACGGACAGCGCCCCGGCGGGCAAGGCCTTCAGCATTTCGCCCTCTGGCCGCGACAGGTCCAGCCAGGCCATCCCCTCCTCCGGCGCCAGCACTACGACCTGTCGGTCATGGTAGGGCGCGACATCCGGGCCGGGCTCCGTCGTCAGCATGGCGAAGGCGCCGTCGCGAATGACGCCCGCGATCCAGAACCAGGGCGCTCCGCTCATGGTGAACAGCCATTTGGTCTTTCGCTTCTCACCGTGCTGAGCCTCAGTGAACTCATAGAAACCGTCGGCCGGGATCAGACAGCGTGTCGATCCATCGAACCGTCGTCCGTCCGATCTGAAGTTGAACACGGGGCGACCGCCCGGCCCCTTCCAAGCCCACGGCGTCATCGTCAGTTGAGGGGTCTCGCCTTCGAGTGTGATGACCGCGGCCCGATCACCAATACGGATGTCGTCCGCCGCCGGGAGGTTGGGCTGACCGTCAGGAAAATGCAGCGGCCTGTCCGCTTGGCGGAAGACATCCCCGATCACGTTCACCGGGACGTGGAGGCGATAGTTGTTGCACATGGCGTCAGCTTCTCATGGCGCCGGGGCCTTGTGGAGTCGCAGGCGCCGTCGCCGAACGTTCGAACCTGAACAGGAGGAACCGAGCATCGTCGCAGAAGTTAACGGCTCGGAGGGTATGACCATGATCATCATCGCCTTGGCCGCCGCACTGATGCTGGACGCCTCGCCGAAACTGGAAACGGTGGCGAAGCTGACCGCGCGCGAAGCCCCGGCTCAGGAAAACTACGCTGCGCCGATCCTCGCCGTCGCCGTCACGCTTGAATGCACCGCGCGCGCGACCGGCCAGGTCGAGAACTGCCGCGTGCTGGGAGAGACCCATCCAGGCCTCGGATTTGGCGCCGCTGCGGTCGCCTTGATGCGAGACGCGACCGTTGAGCCTGGCGACGAGGACTTCCAGTTCGCCCGAACGATCCAGTTCACCCCCTAAAGGTCTGATCCGTCGCCAGGACGGCGTTCGCAACACCGCAGCCTTCAGCCGTTGAACGGCTTTGAAAGGGAAACCGTACATGCCCAGGTCCGTAATCCTGACGGTGGGAACCGTCGCCCTGCTCACCCTTGGCGCCTGCGGCAGCCGGGACGCCGAGCGTTCCGCGCCTGAAGCCGCATCCCTTGAGGATGACGCCACATCGGAGCTCACCACTGGCGCGGCCGCCTCCAATCCGGCGGCGACCCAACAAGCAGGTGTCGCCCAGACACCTACGCAACAGGTCGATCAGGGCGGGCAAGAGGGATCGAGCGCGCCGCCGCCCCAGTGACGCTCGCCCGAACGCTCAGCTACGAGGCGCCAGATCGCGATAGGGCTCCCCGCGTTCGCCCGCATCCGCCCGCGTCAGGACTTGGGTTTCCAGCGTGGAGGAGATCGCAACCTTGATGTTCCGATGTCGAACGCCGTCGTCCAGGGTTCGACACTCTTCCTTCAGGACATAAAAGGTCGGGACCCACTCGACGTCCTTCACGGTGATCAGGCCCGGCATCAGGTCCGGGTTTGGGCCTGCCGCCGCCACCATGGCGTCTAACGCTTCCGCGAGTTGGTCTGGGGTCATGGTAGCGCTTTAGCCGAGTCGGTCAGGCTCAAGAACCAGGTTGCAGCAAGGAAGAAGGTCGCCGCCTAGACCCCCATCGCTTTCAGCGCCGACTTCAGGCTAACCGCCGAGGCGCGGAAGTTCGCCCATGGATCGGGCTTCTTCAGCAAAGCCCCATAAGTCCAAAGGTTGAATGCAGCCGGATCCAACCCGACCTTGACCTGCGCCCATGAGAGGGGGAACGCGATCCCCGCCCCCGGTCGAGCGCGCGGCGACCAGGGGGCGACCGCCGTCGCCATCCGTCCGTTCCTCAGATAATCGATAAAGATCTTTCCGCCCCGCGCCTTCTTGGCCAGGGTGGTCGTGAACCGATCGGGCGCCTCAGCGCGGATCTGTTCGGCTACAGCCCTGGCGAACGCCTTGTTCTGGTCCCAGGTGACACGCGAGCGGGCGTCCGTTTTGATCGGTACGACAACGTGCAACCCCTTGCCCCCGGTCGTCTTGACGAAGGCCGCCAGGCCCAAAGCCTCGACCTTCGCCTTCACTACCTTGGAGGCAGCGATTACATCGGCGAAGTTCAGCCCTTCGTCTGGGTCCAGGTCGAAAGTGATCTGGTCCGGGATTTCCGGCTCGCCAGGGGCGCAGCCCCATGGATGCAGCTCCAGCCCGCCCGACTGGGCGATCGCGACCAGACCGCCCACATCGGCCGCGGCGACATAGGGCGTGCGCGCCTCGACATCGATCAACTTCAGGCGCGGGTTCGACCCCGGCATGGCGTGGCGCTGGAAGAAGGTCTCGCCGGCGATGCCCTCAGGCGCGCGAATGATCGAGGTCGGCCGGTCCGCCACGTGGGCCAGAATCCGCTCGGCCGCCGCTTCATAGTAGCGCGCCAGATCGGCCTTGGTGATCGCCGGCCGGTCATCTACGGCGGGCCACAGCACCTTGTCGGGACTTGAGATCGTCACTCCGGCGACCATCACCTTGCCCGGCTTTCCAGCCGACCGCGTCGTCATCATCGGGTTCTTCGCATCGCCCATCTGCGTCGGGGTCTGCGGCGCCTGCGTCACCTCGGCAGCCGCCTTGTCTTCGCGCAAGCCTTTGAACGCCGCCTGTCTTAGGGAGCCCGCCTCGGTGTATCCCCCATGCTCGACTTCGACGACCAAAACCGGTTTGACCCAGTGGATGTCTCTGGCCGCCTTCGGCGCGCGTGGACCAAAAAAAGGCGATCTGGCTGTCGCCACGCCCTTAAGCGCCGGCACCAGCATCTTCGTCACCGCTTCGCCATAGCCGGTCCCAACGCGTCCCAGATAGCGCAGGCCGTTCTCTTCCTTCACGCCGACCAGTAGCGAGCGAAACCGCGTCCCCCCTTCCGACGACCACCCGCCGATCACCACCTCGTCGCGCCCTCGGCATTTGGACTTCAGCCAGGTCGTGGACCGCCCCGCGTGATACGGGGCTTCCAGCTTCTTGGAGATCACACCTTCTAGGTCCATCCTGCACGCGCTCTCGAGCACGGCCTGCCCTGATGAGGCGAAGTGCTCGACGTAACGCACCCGACCCGCCGCTCGTTTGGCGATCCGGTCAATATAGGCCTGTAGCCGCGCCTTGCGATGCGAGAGCGGCAACTTGCGCAGATCCTCCGCCCCCTCGAACAACAGGTCGAAAGCGAAGTAGACAAGGCTGCCGGTCTTCTCGTTCGAGATTGCGGCCTGAAGCGCCCCGAAATCAGGCATGTGATCGTCGTCCAGCGCGCACAACTCACCGTCGATCACAGCGTCCGGCCAAGTTGCGGCATCCGCCGCCAGCTCAGGGAACCGGTCACTCCAGTCCAGACCCTTGCGTGTCCGCAGCACCGCCCGGCCGCCACCGACCCCGATCTGAATGCGATAGCCGTCAAACTTGATCTCATGCGACCAGCCCACTCCGCCCGGCGGATAGTCCGTCACCTTGCACAGTTGGATCGGCGCAAATGGTGGCGGCTTTGGCGCCTTCAGCGCCGCTTTCGACGACCTGGGTTTGGCCGGCCCCTTTCGCGGTGTCGGCTTGGACGACGTCCATTCCTTGGCGCCCTCTGCGATCTCGGCCAGCGAGCGCCCCGTGGTTACGGAGGCATCGATCTCGGCCAAAGCATCCCCCTCGCCTGCCACCGCGAAGTCGTCCTTCTCCTTCAACAGCAGCCAATTGTTCCGCTTGGACGGCTTGCCGCGATCGTTCTTCAACCGGATCAGCGCCCACTTGCCCTTCAGCCGCTCGCCGTGAAGGACCATTTTGATTTGCCCCTTGGCCCAGGCCGCCTCCAGGTCCGGCTCCTGTGGTTCCCACGTGCCGACGTCCCACATCTGCACCGTGCCGGCGCCATAGTTGCCCTCGGGTATCGTGCCCTCGAACGAGCCGTAGTCCAGCGGGTGATCCTCGACCTCCACTGCAAGTCGCTTGACCGCCGTGTCGCGCGACGGCGCCTTGGTCACGGCCCAGGACTTCAGCACCCCGTCCGCCTCAATGCGGAAATCATAATGTAGCCGCGTCGCCGCATGACGCTGGATCAGATAGCGAAAGGCGCCCGTGGATCGCCCGCCCTTGGCGCCCTTGGGCTCGGGGGTCTCGCCGAACCGGCGCTTGGTTTGGTAGGTCTTCAGTTCGCCACGCATCCCGCCATAATCCCTGCTGGAGCAAACCGTTGCGGCTCATGTCGTCAGGATCAGGGACACGGTGACTTCGGCAATGCGCCAGCAGCGGTCATTGAATGGTCGCCGATAGCAGACCTTCTAGCGCGCCCTCCTACATATCCGCTCCCGCAGGTTGCCACAGGGCGCCGCAAGTCGTACTGCGACGCATTCTTATCATGAGTGCGAGGCGACGATGCGCCCTTCCCTGTTCGGCCTCCTGGCATCCGTCTCCTGTATGGCCTTGACCAACGCCTCGCCGACCTGGGCGCAGCAAGAGGAACCGACAACTCTTTCCGACATCGTCGTAACAGGATCGCAGGTTTCCCTGCCCCCCGCCTATGCTGGGGGTCAGGTGGCTACAGGGGGGCGGGTCGGCTTATTCGGGTCGCTGGACACTATGGACACGCCCTTCTCCTCGACCAGCTTCACCGAAGACTTGGTCCGCAACCAGCAGGCCCGCAGCGTCGCCGCCGTGCTGCAGAACGATCCGGCGGTCCGCGTCTCCAAGGGCTTTGGCAACTTCCAGGAGCTCTACATCATCCGCGGCTTCCCGGTCTTCTCGGACGACATGACCTATAACGGCCTCTACGGCGTGCTGCCGCGCCAGTACGTGGCGGCGGAGCTGCTGGAGCGAGTCGAGGTCTTTCGGGGGGCGACCGCCTTCCTGAACGGCGCTGCGCCCGGCGGCAGCGGCGTGGGCGGCGCGGTCAACCTTGTGCCCAAGCGCGCGCGCAATGCGCCCCTGACTCGTCTGACCGCCGGGTGGGAAGGCGGAGACGAGATCTACGCCGCCGCGGATGTTTCGCGCCGCTTTGGGGAGGGCGACGCCTGGGGCCTGCGTCTGAATCTGGCCAGCCGCGCGGGCGAAGGCTCGGTCGAGGGCGAAGGTCGCGCCATGACGGTTCTGGGCCTCGGCCTGGATCGCCGCGGCGATCGCGCCCGCTTCTCCGCCGACTTGGGATGGCAGGACAACCGCATCGACGCGCCGCGTCCGCAGGTCACGCCCGCCGGCGCCATTCCAAAGCCGCCGTCCGCCGACAAGAATTTCGCCCAGCCCTGGACCTATACCAACGAAACCCAGCTGTTCGGCGCCCTGCGCGGCGAGTTCGACGTGACCGACGCCATCACGATCTGGGCGGCCGTGGGCGGACGCGAAGGCAAGGAGCGTAACAGCCTGGCCAACCCGACAGCGCAAGCCGACGGAAGCATGAGCAGCAACCGTTTCGACAACGGACGGCGCGATCAGGTCTTTTCAGCCGACGTCGGCGTTCGCGCTGATTTTGACACCGGACTGGTCGGACATCGTCTGGTCGCCTCCGCCGCCCAGGTCCAGACGCGGGAGAGCAACTCCTATGCCTTCTCCGATTTCCGCGGCTTCGTCGGCAACATATATGATCCGGTCTTCGTCCCTGCGCCGCCCGCCGACGCCCTGATCGCCGGTTCGTTGACCGATCCCACCGTCGTCGGGCGGGTCAAGACGACCAGCTTCGCCGTGGCCGACATGATCTCATTCCTGGACGGCCGCGTCCTGGCCACGGTCGGCGCCCGCTATCAGGAAATCGACACCCGCTCCTACGACTACAACACCACGGCTCGCACCGGCGGGTACGCCAGCGATGCGGTCACGCCGGTCTTCGCCCTTGTCTACAAGCCCAGCGACAGGGTCTCGCTGTACGCCAACTATTCCGAGGCCCTGCTGCCCGGGAAAATCGCGCCGGGCGTGATCAACAACCTGCCGGTCGCAAACGCGGGCGAGGTGCTGGAGCCCTTCCGCGCCCAACAGGCCGAGGTCGGCGTCAAATACGACGGCGGCGCCTTCGGCGGCACGCTCAGCGCCTTCACCACCACCTTGCCGAGCGAGCTTTTCGACCCTGCCGACCGCCTCTATTCCGCCGGCGGTGAGCAGAAGAACCGGGGCGTCGAGCTGACGGTCTTCGGCGAGCCCGTCATGGGCCTACGGCTGCTCGGCGGCGCGACCTGGCTGGACGCCGAGATCAAGCGCGCGCTGGATGCGTCGCTGGACGGCAAGTCGCCCATCGGCGTGCCAGAATTCCAGGCCAACCTGAACGTCGAGTGGGATGTCCCCGCCCTCGCCGGCCTCACGCTAGAAGGCCGCGCCGTCCACACCGGCGCCCAGCCCGCCAGCGCCGACAATGCGATCGAGCTGGACTCCTGGACGCGGTTCGACGCCGGGGTGCGCTACGCCTTCGAGGCGGGCGGGCAGCCCCTGACCCTGCGGGCGCGGGTCGAGAACCTGGCCGATGACGATCAATGGGTTGCGGTCGGCGGCTATCCGGGCTCGAACTATCTGACGCTCGGCGCGCCCCGCACCCTGCGACTGTCGATCTCCACGGAGTTCTGAACCGCATGCGGACGCGGACCATCCGCGCCTGGTCCTGGGTGCACAAGTGGTCGAGCCTGATCTCGACCGTCTTCCTGCTGATGCTCTGCATCACGGGCCTGCCCCTGGTCTTCACGCACGAGATCGAGGAGGTCCTGCTGCATCAACAGTGGGAGCCCGCGCGTCAGGATGGCGCGCGGCTGAGCCTGGATCAGGTTCTGGAGGTCGCCCTGTCGCGGCATCCGGGCGAGGTCGCGGCCTTCATGAGCTTCGACGAGGATCGTCCGGTCGTGAACGTCACCAGCGTCGCGCCGGACAGCCCGGCCGGCGTCTATAATTTTCAGCCTATCGACCAGACCAGCGGCGAGGCCGCGCCGCCCGTCTCGGGCCATCCGGTGATGGAGTTCCTGCTCCAACTGCACACGGACCTGTTTTTGGGTCTGCCCGGCATGCTGTTCCTGGGCGCCATGGGCGTGATGCTGGTGGTCGCCCTGGTCTCGGGCGTGGTGCTTTACGCCCCCTTCATGCGGCGGCTGCCGTTCGGCACGGTCCGGGCGTCCAAGGCGGCGCGCACGCGCTGGCTGGACTATCACAACCTGCTGGGCGCAGTGACGCTGGCCTGGGCGCTGGTCGTCGGCGTGACGGGCGTGGTCAACACCCTGGCGACGCCGATCATCGCCTTCTGGAAAGACACGGCGCTCAAGGAACTGACCGCCGCCTATGACGCGCCGGTCGAGGCCGGAGAACGCGCATCGCTGGATGCGGCGGTCAAGCGCGCCCAGGCCGCCCTGCCCGGCATGAGGCTGCAGTTCGTGGCCTTCCCCGGTTCTGACTATTCCACGGATCACCATTATGCCGTCTTCTTCCACGGCGACACGCCGCTGACGACGCACATGACGACGCCCGCGCTGATCGACGCCCGCACCGGCGAGCTGGCGGCGGTCGCCTCCATGCCCTGGTACGTGAAGACCCTGTCGCTGTCCCAACCGCTGCATTTCGGCGACTATGGTGGATTGGGTCTGAAGATCCTGTGGGCGCTGCTGGACATCGCCATGATCGTCATCCTGATCTCAGGCCTTTACCTTTGGCACGCCAAGCGGAAAAGGAAGTCATGAACCGCAAGGATTTGGGCTTCTGGGCCATCTTCGGTGTGCCGATCATTCTTTTCCTATTGAGCCTGATCGGCCTGATTGGCGCTCTCTTACAGGATGGCCTGTGGGACTGGCTCGGCGCAGCACTTCTGGGCGCGGCCTTCCTCGCCTTGGCGGGATCTCTGATCCGTCATCGAAGATAGACGGTCTCCGCCTTGCGCGACGGACACCACCCAGCGCTACGGTTGCTTATGGAAACCGCAGCGCTGTGTCGTAGCGGATAGCCTGCTGAATCCGTGTCTATGGCGCGTCCCCGGTGAGAACTATCCCGTCGCCGTAGTCTCCGTTCAATCGGCCCGACCGGGCCCAGTCCAGCACCGCCTGAAAATAGCCGGGCGCATAGCCTAGGGACGTCCTGACGCCGTTCGGCGCCGTTTCAAACCGGACAATGCCGTGGTCGGTGTCGGGATATTCCAGCAAGGTGACAGGCCGGCCCAGCGCCGCCAGATCGATCAGTCGTTGGCGCGTAGCGTCAGGCGGGGCGCCGATGTCGTCTTCCGCCTGAATCCAGAGCATGGGCGTGTCCAGACGGCTTAAATCCGGCAAAGGATCATAGTCCCAGGATGTCCCCAGATCCAGGACGGGGGCCATGGCGATGATCTGATCATTCGGCGTATTCAGCAGGAAGCCGGTGAACTCGCCCTTGATGTCCGCGAACCAGGGCTCGGCGCGATATTTGGCCCGTACAGCCTCCAGATCTGCAAAGCCCGCCTTGCCGTGCGAGGCGATAAAGGCGCTGGTCACGTCGGTGATCTGTCGCGCGTGTTCCAGCACGTCGGCGCCCCACCCCTTGGCCTTGAGGTCCAGGACCACCTGATCGCTGTCTTCCGACAACGCGCCATAGGCCAGGCCGAAGGCCACGGTGACGAAGTCGACAGGCGTCTGGCTGGCGGCGAGCGGCGCGACCCAGCCTCCCTGGCTGGCGCCGTGCAGGCCGACCCGACCCGCTCGAGCACCCGCCAGGCGCCGCGCCTCCAGCACCGCAGCAGCGGCGTCTTCCGCAAGCACGTAGAAGTCTTGCGTGTAGCGCCCTTCCGATCCGCCTGAGCCTCGCTTGGCGTAGACGAAGACACCGACGCCCGACGCCGGGGCGACCCGCTGGAAGGCGTTGAAGTCCAGCGCGTTTGCGCCTTCCGATCCGTGCACCTCGACCATGATGGGGACCGGCCCGTCCCCCGGCGGCAGGATCAGCCGTCCGTTCAGACGGGTTCCGCCCTGCCCCATGAATGTCGTCTCCTTGGCATCCAGGGTCATACGCCGGCCGTTCTTGCCTTCGAAGACAATGCGCGCCTCATCGCAGCTTCCCAGTTGGGGTTGCGGGCCTTCAACTCGCGAGGTTGATCCCAGGGTGCTGATCCAGCGACCGTCGCCGTCCTGCACCATCTTCGCCGTCGCCCCGTCCAATCGACGCCATCGAAGCCCCTTGCTCACTAAGGGCGCGACGTCCACCCAACTGCCGTCTTCAAGTCGATAAATCCCGACGTGACAGACCACCGTCGGGTCCGGTCGCGCATCGACATCGGCGCCGGGCAACTCGGCTATTGCGGGAAAGGCGGCCGAGGAGATGATGAGGGCCAGGACGCTGGCGAGCCAGGATTGCGACATGGGTTTCCGATCTGAAAGTTGAGGTCTCGCCGAACGCCATTGCCCCTGGGCTGAAGGCTCGCTAGGCCCGACTTCGCCAACGGCGCCGCAGGTGCGTGAACGGGGCGGCATGGGCCACAAGGATAAAAACACCATCGAGACGGGGACCGCACGGCGCTGGGCGATTGACGCCGTCATGCTCGCTGCGATGGGCGTTCTGTTGGGTTTTCTCGGCCCCTTCGACTCCGACAGCGCCCCGATCGGAACCCGCTATTCCTACTGGACGATCTGCATGCTGGGCGGCGGACTGATCGCGATCGCCCTGGACGAACGGCTCGCTCACCGCCTGCCTGTCCTGTGGAAACGGGTGGCCACTATCTCAATGCTCGCGACGCCCTTGGTGGCCTTGTTTGTCCTGAGCACTCAATGTTTCCTCTTCGGCGAGGTCTTGCGCTGGTCGGTTTACCTGCAACTGCTG
>Ga0265296_1000680_pt1 | contig 47132 bp, 42 predicted proteins | sample MunlanPumphouse1_FD_189073 | JGI IMG/M metagenome (GOLD analysis project Ga0265296, IMG submission 189073) | Groundwater microbial communities from a municipal landfill in Southern Ontario, Canada - Pumphouse #1 | ecosystem: Environmental > Aquatic > Deep subsurface > Groundwater | place... | reverse complement strand
ATACCAGCGCCGTGACCGAGGCGGTTATGCCCGAAGCCGAAGAAATGGACGTGGAAGTTAAACCTCAAGATATCAGGATTGATACGTATTGTTCTTCCGGACCGGGCGGACAAAGCGTTAATACCACTTATTCGGCTATCAGAATTACCCATCTGCCAACCGGCTTAGTGGCAACCTGCCAAGATGAAAAATCCCAGCATCAAAACAAGGAAAAAGCCATGCAAATTTTACGCTCCCGGCTACTCGCTAAAATGGAAGAAGAAAAACGCGCCAAAGAATCAGCTCAAAGAAAACAACAAATCGGTTCGGGCGATAGAAGTGAAAAAATCAGAACCTATAATTTCCCCCAAGATAGATTTACGGATCATCGCATTAAACAAAATTGGCACGGTTTGGACAGGATTATGAATGGAGATATCGCGGACATAATCGCTGAATTAAAAAAGGCTACTAAATAATTAGCAGCCCACGCTCTAAAAAACTAAAGGTTTTTGCTCAGTAACACCATTAAGGTAGTCGGCCCAAGCACATCTTCGAAAAAAGTTTGAACGAGCGTACATTGTAAAAAGTTCGTCACGCTCTTCTTCTGTAGCCGCTTCGTCCAGCCCTTTTTTCGCCGCAGGCGAAAGTGACTGGTTGCACATATGAGCCATTTCTTCATTTGTAAGCATTGCCACCCTGCGCGCGAAATTCAAAGAGTGCAGCAATTCGTCAATGATCTCGAGACGTTTTCTCCTTCTCGTTTTGTCCAAAAATTCGAGCAAAGCTGTCTCAATTTCCTTATACTCCTGTGTTCTGTTTTTTCTAGTCATCTCTATCCTCCTCATTTTATGAATATTCAACAATTATCAAAACAAATTTACAAAAGATCAAAAATGTCTCCTCTTGATATTGAGCTCATCTTAGCACATGTTTTAAAAAAATCAAGAGAATATATTATCGCTCATCCAGAGTATGAATTAACAAAATTGCAAATTGCGCATTATAAATTACTAATCGCAAAAAGACTAAATGGCATACCAATCGCTTATATTACAGGCAAGAAAGAATTTTACGGCTTAAAATTTAAAGTTAATAAAAACGTCTTAATCCCCAGGCCGGAAACTGAATTAATGGTAGAAGAAGCGCTAAAGCTCGCAACTCAAAGCTCGCAGCGCGTAATCCTAACTGACGTTGGCACTGGGTCTGGGTGCGTGATAATTGCGCTAGCGAAACAAATTGCGAATTGTCTGGCTACGCCAGATCTGGCGAAGCCAGACGAATTACATCCGCCAGCTGGCGGAACAAATTATAAATTCATCGCTACCGATATTTCGGCCAAAGCCTTAGCCGTGGCGAGACAAAACGCCAAACTTCATGGCGTAGCTAAAAATATAAAATTTATCAAAGGCAACTTACTTGAACCATTAACAAAAATTCTGGATTCCCTCCCCGCTTTCGCGAGGACTAAAGGCCGCGGGAATGACAAGAAAAAAAAATTATCAAAATCTAAATTCGTAATTCTCGCCAACCTCCCCTATCTTACTCCAACCCAAATCAAAAACTCCCCTTCTATAAAGCATGAGCCCGACTTAGCTTTGTCTGGCGGCAAAAACGGGCTTGAACTATATAAAAAATTATTTCAACAAATAAACTGCCTCATCCATGATACAAAATACAAAATACAAAATACATTATTTATCTTATGCGAAATAGACCCGGGGCAAACCGCAAAAATAAAACAGCTGGTTAAACGCGAACTGCCTCAAGCAACTTGCCAAATAAAAAAAGACCTGTTCGGCCTTAATAGATTAGTTATAATAAAAATTATTTAGTCCGGCTAAAGGAAATTGTTTTAACGCGCATACGAAATTGTAGCTGATTTTTTCTAAAAAATAATCATTTAATTTATTAACAAAATATTTTTTAGAAAAAATCGCCCAAATTTCGTCCTAAGCGAAAAACAATTTCCTTTAGTCGGACGACAAACCAAAAGATAAAAATAGCGTCAATCAAAGTCTTGCGCCGTATAACCGTTAGGCGCTTGCTTAGTCCAATTCAGCTCCAGGCATTCCCCTCGGCCGTTATTTTCGGTTGGCAATTCAAAATTGGCAATCTGTAAAATATAAAAAGAATTTCGGCAGCCATAATCGCCTGCCTGAAATTTCTGATAACGGTAATGATAGGCAACATCATTTATCGGATCTTTTATTTCTCTGTCTACAAAACTTTCTTCTTTAAACTTATTTATAAATTCAGCCTTGCCGCCATTATAACTAATGCTTAAATCCCAGCCCTGCCAGTCGTTAACTGAATCCGGGTATTTACCGTATTTATCATGATACAAATCCAAAGCTTTTATTAAAATCTTAATATCAGCCCGCCTTTTTACGTCTCTGGCCTTTGATTTAATCGTATCAAACCCGGACAAAAATAGCACCATTAGGCAACCGATAAAAATAACCGCCACCAATTTCTGCAGCCGCGCGTATGTAAAATTATTTAAATCTGGCATAATTATTTTTACTCTTTATAACTATGGAGCGACGATAGTGGTATTAATTCCGGCGTTGCCAGATTTAGAATTTGACTCAAGAAAAAAGCTGATCTTATATTGATTATTGTCTCCGGAAAAATAATAATAACAAAACTTCTGCGATGGGCTAACGGCGACGCCGCTACTAACATTGCTCGGCAAGGTGGCCGCCCATAAAGGATCTAAGGGCACAGCCAATACTACTTGAGAAGCTTTAAGCTCGGCCCCAACTCCAGAACTCTCTTTTAGGCATTCGCCGGTTGAAGCCGGATAGCCAGTCTTTGAATCATTCAAGTACATGGCCAAAGCGCGCGTAAGAGTAGCGATATTTCCCACCCTAACCGCATCTCTGGCATTCATTCTGACAATATTAAAAACCACCACCGAAGCTACGGTCAAAAAACCAATAATTGAAATTACCACTAAAAGTTCAATCAGAGTAAAACCGGCCGAAAGACTTAATGCTGTCTTTGCCTGATTTAACGAGGCAAGTTTATTTTTATTAAAATAATTAAGCTTTAGCCGAATAACACCGTTGAATATTTGTTTAACCATGTTTTTATTTTCTCTAATTTACGATATTTATTATATCAGGCGTAGAGATAAATATATTTTTTAAAATAATTTTACCTATAAACAACCCTAATAAAATTTACATATTTAATTAGATTATACCAGATTTTAGATTAGACTGCAAATTGAATATTTAGAAGAATAAAAAACAGCCCCGATCAGAGCTGTTTTTTATCTTTAGAAGGTATGTAAATAAAATTTTCACCCCGTTAAATACGCTTCGCGTCCCGCAGGGATTTAACGGGGTACATTACTTTTTTTCTGGCGCGGCTTTTGTTTCAACACCGGTTTTTTCTGGCGCCGGCACTGCTTCCTGGCCTTCAACCGGCGCGGCTTCAACCGATTTAGGCGCTTCCTCTTCAATCTTAATTTCTACTACGCCTACCACGGCTTCGTTAGTCTCTTGAGCTAAGGCTATGCCATGAGGCAAAATTAAATCATGCAATCTGATAAATTGATCAAAAAATTCCAATCTGGAAATATCAACGTCAATATGGCTGACCAAGTCGCCAGGCAAACATTTAACTTCCACCGTATCCATATTTTTTACTAAAGTTCCGCCTAATTCTTTTATCGCTTTAGCTTCGCCGACAAAATTCAAAGGAATCTCGGTGGTAATTTTCTTGGTCATATCAACTTGATAAAAATCAATATGAATAACGCCGTCGGTTAAGCCGTCACGCTGAACATCCTTAATAATAACTTTTGCGGGTAAAGCCTCGTCGATTGATAAATCAACCAAGTTAAATTCACCGGCTATGGCAAAAACTTTTTCAAAATCATGCTTTTTAACTTTGATATTCTTATTCTCTTTGCCAAAACCGTAAATAACCGCGGGAATAAAACCGGTGGTTCTAATGTTTTTAGCCTTGCCATTGCTTTCACTTCTCGATTGAGCGTTTAGTTGTACTTTTGTTGTCATATGGTCGAAAATTTTAACGAATTATAAACGAATTCGCCTTTACTTAAATTATTAATAATTAATTTTTGATCTGATAACAATGCTTTCTATCACTCCAACCAACATTAAACTGGAAATCAGGCCGCTGCCGCCATAACTTAAAAAAGGCAAAGAAATCCCTACTACCGGCAAGATGCCCAGGTTCATACCAATATTAATAAACATTTCAATAAAAATCAAGCTTATGGAGCCCAAAATAAAAAATATGCCAAAATCGTTATTGATTCTTTTCAAATGATACAGGCAGCGATAAAAAAATATACCAAAAAATAACAAAATTAACAAGACCCCGGAAAAGCCAAGTTCTTCGGCCACCACGGCAAAAATAAAATCAGTCTGAGCTTCAGGCAAAAATTTTAATTGCGATTGCGAACCGAAACCAAGCCCGCGGCCGATTAAACCGCCGGCGCCAACGGCAATAATCGCCTGTGAGACATTATAGCCCTGGTTCAAAGGATTAAATGAAGGATTTAAAAAAGTGGTTATTCTCTGTTTTTGATAATCCTGCAAAGCAAAATACCAGGAACCGGAAAAGACTACAGCCAAAATTAAACCTATGGCCAAAATATATTTTTTATTAAAACCGACAAAAATAATCATGGACAGCCAGGATAAAAACAAAATAAACGCCGAGCCAAAATCGGGCTGGGCTAAAACTAAAATTATAAACAACAAAGCGCCGCTGCCGGAAATTAATAGGCGTTTAAATTCTTTAGTCTTAAACGAGGCTGAAGAAAAATATTTAGCCAAAAATAAAATTAAAACAAATTTTATGAATTCAACCGGCTGGATATTAAAATCAGCCAGGCTATACCAACCTTTGGTTCCGCGGATAGTTTGCCCAAAGAATAAAACTCCAATTAATAAAATAAGCCCAAAAACATAAAAATACTTACTATAGCTTCTTAAGCTATGATAATCAAAAAAAGCCAATAAAAAAAGCAATATTATCCCTAAAACAATAAAAATAATTTGTTTCTTAAAATTAAGTAAATCTAACTGCGACCTGCCTAGGGCAACGCTGTAAATTTCCGCCAAACCGAAGCAGATTAAAAGTAACACGGCCATGAACATTATCCAGTCTAAATTTTTGAGATATATAATTAGCTTATTGAACATTAATTTAAATTACCAATGACTAATGGCAAATGTCAAATCAATGTCAAATAACAAATTTCAAATATACTCTTGACTTAAGCTTAGTCCGCCAGCTGGCGGATTTATTTGTCATTGTCATGGCTTTGCCAGATCTGGCGTAGCCATGAGAAATTAGTCATTTGTCATTTCTTTTTACTTCTCCTGACCTATACCGCCGTCATATTTAATATAGATATCGTCTTTCATGATATTAACTTCCGGAATTATTTCAACTCTGTCCGCTCGGCCCAAATCTCCGGGCCAGCTGATTTCCACCAATCTTTTTTGCTCTGACATAAAATCATTTAAAACATAATGATTAATGGCGGTTATTTGATCGCTCGAATAAAACAAAATAACAAAACCAACGCTCCAATAATTATAAGCCGTGCGGTTAATGGCATTAAAGCTTAGCTGATTTAAACCTAATTTTTCCGACAACGGATTGGCATTGGCCGGAATAAAATTAATGTTCTCGCTGGCAATATTTAAATGGCTGGTTCGGTAAGCCTCCCAATCGGTTATCTCATGCTGATTAATTCTGCGCCAGCTGATATTTTCGATAACTAACCGGCCGTCCTCCGGAGAATAAGAAAAATCTTCGGCTAAGGCCGCCAGATATTTAATCTCCTCCGGCAAAATATAGCCTTTGGTTTTTTGCGTTTGCCGGCCGGCGGCGGTAAAATAATAATCAAATTCCGCCCACCATTTCGGATTATCATTTTTTAGCTTGGTAAAGAGATCATATTTTTTATCAGACGACCTGATAATTTCCACCGCACCGATAGCTAAGTCTTTAGCTCCAACTTGCACAACATAATCATGGCTGGCGCCATTAACCTGCACCAATTGTCTAGTTAAAATATCATCTTCGGTCATGCCGCGGGCGATATAATAAGCAAAGCCGTAAATGGTATAGGCCCAAGAAACCGCGGACATTAAAATTAAAAAACCGATTAAAACCATTCTAAGCTGCTTTTTATGCTCAATATACCATAAGCCGATTTCCAATTGTTTAGTGGTTATGCCTTCGGTCGAGACATAATTTTCCATTTTTGCCTCAATTTCTTTAGCCTTGGTTTTATCTTGATTTAAATTTTGATTGTTATTTACCCCGTTAGATATCGTCATATATCTTTGAAATGGACACCGTTAAAAATTATCTAACAGGGTCCATACTTTTTCTGTCATTGCGAGCGCAACGCAGTGAGCGAAGCAATCTCACGCACTTTTTGTTAAATTTAATTTTTACAAAAAAGGTTTATTTTATTAAGTTGTCCGTGAGATTGCCGTTCGGCTGACTTCGGTGAGCTCCCTTCGGGTCTGAGCCTCAGGGTCGAAGACAGTCGAACCGAGCTCACGCCGAAGCCGCGTCGCCTCGTCCGCCTCCGCCAGTTGGCGGATGGCGGAACAGGCTCCTCTCAATGACAAATCATAAATTTATTTTAACATAAACTCAACTCTTATGGCAACTAAATTTTAGGGCTGTTGTCGAATGCTCTTTCGAGCATAAATTATCTTATTTATTCCCTTTTTATTCCCTTGCCAGCTATGATTTTTTTTGCTAAAATTAAGGTATAAAAATAGGGTCTGTCGTCGAATGCTCTTTCGAGCATAAATTTTCACAATTTTGAGGAAATTTTTTTTAAAATCTTTGAGGCAATATACCATATTGGCGAGAAAATTTTAAAAAAAATTTACCGAAATTTGAGAATTTAGGCCGAATATGGTATTCGACGACAGACCCGAAAGCCCGAAATATTGGGTTCGTTTTTATGTTTAAATGGCTAATATTAAAATAAATTTACTAATATTATGACGGATAAAAAACTAAGTAAAAAAATTGCCGAAGCTGCTTACGACGCCGAATCAATTACCGTGCTTGAAGGGCTTGAACCTGTCCGCAAAAGACCAGGCATGTATATCGGTTCAACCTCGCCTACCGGCTTGCATCATTTAATCTGGGAGGTGGTTGACAATGGCATTGATGAAGCCATGGCCGGGCATGCCACGGAAATCGCCGTTACCTTACTAGCCAACGGCCTGGTTGAAGTATCGGACAACGGCCGCGGCATTCCCGTTGGCATGCATAAAGCAACTAAAGTTTCAGCCCTAGAAACCGTTTTAACAAAACTGCATGCCGGCGGAAAATTCGGCGGCGGCGGCTATAAAGTTTCCGGCGGACTGCACGGCGTGGGCGTATCCGTAGTTAATGCTTTAAGCGAATACTTAAAAGCCGAAGTGCACCGCGAAGGCAAAATCTGGATGCAAGAATATGAACGAGGCAAACCTTTAAAAAAGGTTAAGACGATCGGCAACTCGAAAAAAACCGGCACCACGATTACTTTTAAGCCGGACTCGCAAATTTTTGAAACCCTTGAATTCAGCTGGGGCGCAATTTTAGATAGGCTGCGCCAGCAAACTTATTTAACTAAGGGCGTAACGATTAAAGTAACCGATAAAAGGAAAAATCACCGCGCCAAAAATTATAAATTTTATTTTGAAGGCGGCATTAAGGCTTACGTAAAATCATTAAACCGCAACAACCAAGTAAAAAACGAGACTATCTTTTATGTTGACAAAGAAATAAACGACTCGCGCGTTGAAGTGGCTTTGCAATATAACGACGGCTTTAATGAAACTGCTCTGGCTTTCGCCAATAATATTATCAACCCCGAGGGCGGCACGCATGTGGCCGGTTTTCGCACCGCTTTAACCAGAACTCTAAACAGCTATGCTCGAGGCCAAAATTTAATTAAAGAAAAAGACGAAAACCTGACCGGCGAAGATGTGCGCGAGGGCTTAACCGTCATTATTAGCGTAAAATTAACCAACCCGCAGTTTGAAGGGCAAACCAAGGGTAAATTAGGCAACGCGGAAATTAAAACTTACGTTGAGCAAATTTTCGGTGATAGCTTTGCTACTTTTTTACAGGAAAATCCGCGCGAAGCCGAAGCCATAGTCGCTAAATGTTTTCTGTCGGCCCAAGCGCGTATCGCGGCCAGAACCGCCCGAGCTTCAATCTTAAGAAAAGGCGCACTTGAAGGCATGACTTTACCTGGCAAGTTGGCGGATTGCTCAAGCCGCAAACCGGAAGAAAGCGAACTGTATATCGTTGAGGGCGACTCGGCCGGCGGTTCGGCCAAGCAGGGCCGCGATCGTAAATTCCAAGCCATTCTGCCACTACGCGGAAAAATCTTAAACGTTGAACGAGCGCGGCTGGATAAAATGCTGGCCAACAATGAAATAAAAAATTTAGTTATTGCCTTAGGCGCGAATATCGATGACCAGTTTGATTTGAGAAAATTGCGCTATCACCGCATCGTTATCATGACTGATGCTGACGTTGACGGCGCGCATATTAGGACGCTTCTTTTAACTTTATTTTATCGGCATTTTAATGCGCTGGTAACGAACGGCAATTTATATATCGCCCAGCCGCCGCTTTATCAAATTAAAAAAGGCGCTACGGCCAAATACGCTTACTCAGATGAAGAAAAAAATAGAATTGTTAAAGAATTCGGCGGCGGCGCTTCGACAGGCTCCCCTCGGCCTGAGCTCGGGACGAAGGCAGCACAGGCAGAGGTAATTGAAACCGAAGCCAACGAAGAGGAGTTGGCCGAAGAAAACCAAAGCGAAGAAGAAGTTAAAGTAAATAAAGCCAAAGCTTCGGTCCGTATAAACATCCAGCGCTATAAGGGCTTGGGCGAAATGAACCCAGAGCAGCTTTGGGAAACAACCATGAACCCGGCCACCCGCATTATGAAGCAGGTTAATGTTGATGACGCGGCTTTAGCCAATGAAACCTTTGAAATGCTGATGGGCGTTGACGTGGCGCCGCGCAAGCATTTTATTCAGACCCATGCCAAGAAGGTGGAGAATTTGGATATCTAAAAAATTTGTCATCACCGCCCTCCTTTTAAAATAATTCTAAGTGACAATAAAAATTTTAAAGGCAATTCTAATATGAGAAACGAAAAACAGATAGATGTGGCGATTATCGCCGGAGGTCAAGGCGGAAGAATGGGCGAATTGACGAAAGAAAAACCGAAACCTTTATTGGAATTCAAAGGAAAGCCTATTTTAACTCATGTTTTGGATTTAGAGCAGCAAATTAGGAGGATGGAGTAGCTTTTAATTTTTTTTCAAGAATATGCAGAGCTTGGGACATGCTTCTTGCATCATGCAAAGCATTGTGGACATGGCCTTTTAAATCAAGCCCAGCGGCCTTATAAAGAGTCCCGCTGGAATATTCATCCGGGTCAATACCGAAATTTTTCAACATTGGTTTTACTCTCGTAAATGGTTTTTTAAAAGGGTTGAGGATGGAGTGAAAATTAAAATTTTGCAGAAAAACATTATAGTCATTATTAAATGTCCATATGGGATAGTCGGAACAAAACTCAACGAATTTTTTAAGGGCCTTAGGAAAAGGTATGGCTTTATTGTCTATCTCTTCTTTGGTGATGTTGGTTAATTCTATAAAAAAATCCGGTAGCGCTTTATGAAAAATCGGTTTTATCAAAACATCAAATGAATCTAATTCTTCGCCAGCATCATGATCAAATAAAACCGCCGCTATCTGAATCAGCTGTTTTTCGTCGCTCTCCCGTGGCATTCTTCTTTCATAGAACATACCCTCATATACATATTCAGTGTCCACATAGATTCTTTTCATAATAAATGATGATTACGCAAATAGATTATTTTTCATATTTTTTACTTTCTTTCTCTAATTTTCTCTTTTACTTCTTTGATAAACTCATCTTTTCCAATCTCTCTGGTGGTTTTCTCTCCCCTATCTCTAACCGCCAGCTTTTCCGAACCCATTTCCCGGTCGCCGACTACCAGCATATAAGGCACTTTTTCGGCCACGGCTTTCCTGATTTTATTGCCAACGGTTTCGTCCGATAAATCGACTTCCACCCGCAAATCATTTTGCTTAAATTCCTCGGCCATTTTTTCGCAAAAATCAGCGTGCGACGAACCTACGGAAATTATTTTAATCTGCACCGGCGAGAGCCAGACCGGAAATGCTCCCGCGTAATGCTCAATCAAAACACCTATAAATCTTTCAAACGAACCGAATAAAGCACGGTGCAAAACATAAGGGCGCATTTCTTTGCCATTTTTATCTATGTAGGTCATATTGAATTTTTCTGGCAAATTAAAATCATATTGCAAAGTGGAGCATTGCCATTCCCGACCTAGGCAATCTTTAACTTTAAAATCCAGCTTAGGCCCGTAAAATACTGCTCCACCCACGTCTTTAACAATATCTAATTTTTTTTCTTTAGCCACTTTTTCCAAAACGCTTTCCGTAAAATTCCAGCCTTCATCGTTGCCAGCATATTTTTTAGAATTAGGGTCTCGGACCGAAAGGTAAACTTTATAATCGCTAAAGCCAAACGATTTAAAAATATAGATAATAAAATCCAAAACTCTTTTAAGCTCGGCTTCGGCTTGTTCCTTAGTGCAGATAATATGAGCGTCGTCCTGAGTAAAGCCGCGCACTCGGGTTAAGCCTGATAATTCTCCTGATTTTTCATAACGATAGACCGTGCCGCACTCCGCCCATCTAACCGGCAATTCGCGGTAGCTTCTTGGTTTGGCTTTATAAAGAACTATATGGAAAGGGCAATTCATGGGTTTGATTAAATATTCTTCTTTTACTTTGGCTTTTTTCTTTTGCTGCGATTCGGCCAAACTCTGACCGACTTCCAGCGGTGGATACATACTATCCTGATAAAAGCTCCAGTGGCCTGATGTTTCCCATAATTTCCGGCTGCCGATATGCGGCGATCTAACCAGCTCGTAGCCGTTATCTAGATGGGCTTTATACCAAAAATCTTCCATCACCCGCCACAATATGGCGCCTTTAGGATGCCAAAGCGCCAAACCTAAGCCGACTACCTGATCGATCATAAATAAACCCAATTCTTTGCCTAATTTTCTATGATCCCGCTTTTCCGCTTCTTCCATCATATACAAATAATTTTCCAATTCCTGCCTAGTTGCAAACGCCAAACCGTAGATTCTAATAAGCATTTTATTTTTCTCATCCCCGCGCCAATAAGCACCGGCCAGTTTATCGAGCTTCCAGCTACCGCTTTGCACCTGGCCGGTAGATTTAAGATGCGGGCCGATGCATAAATCTTCAAACTCGCCCAATCTATAATAACTAACAGTTTTTTCTCCCGCCTTTTTTAAATCTTTTATCATTTCTTCTTTATAAATTTGTCCGCTCTTTTTTTCACGCGCTAAAGCTTTAACAACCGGCAATTCAAATTTTTCAAAAAGAAAATTAGCTTTAATTACGTTTTTCATCTCTTCCTCAATTTTTACCAAATCGCTATCGCTGATTTTAGTTTTACCGAAATCCAAATCATAATAAAAACCATTATCCACGGCCGGGCCGATAGCAAATTTCGCTTTAGGATATAATTTTAAAATCGCAGCCGCTAAAACATGCGACAAAGAATGGCGCATACTTTCCAATTTTTCATTTTTTTCTTCTGGCATATATTTTGTTTAATTTATTATAAAAAGCTCGTCGCGAACATCTAAAAAATAAATGTTCGGGACGAGCCTTAAATTGGTCCGTGGTTCCACCCGACTTTCCACGATTTAAACGTGGACACTTTTTATTAGGCTTAGCCCGATAAAGGATGCGGGCCTGCGCCCGCACTATGGCTGGTAACCATAGCAATCGCCTTATATAATATTAATTTATAATATTAAACTAATAATGTCAATCCAATTACTTTTAAAAACCACCTTGGGGTTTGGGGTGCCGAGCTAAGCGCCAAGGCTGACAGAAATTAGATAAATCAGCGTGATAGCGCATTGAGGCACCCCAAAACTTTTTGCTTACTTTTTAGTTATAAAAAGTAAGGCCCAGCGCAGCGTCACGAATGTAAATATTAGAAAAAGGTATACGAAAATATTTAAATGTTTTACTAAAAAACCGGAGATTATCTAGCTTCGCTAGATCTCGCGTAGCGATGACTTCAATCCTATTTAGTGAAGCTCGCAATGACAGAAAAATTATGGATTGCGGGTCGGAGCCCGCAATGACAAATGCTATTTTACTTTTTTATTTCTATTTCAATCCGGTCAACTAAATCAGGCGCTTTAGTTACGAATGAAGGGAAAAATTTTATTTGATAACCGGCCACTTCCGGGAGGCCATTTAAATAAACTTTTAATTGCTCGTAGCTTAATCCGGCCAAATTATTTTTCTTTATTACTTTGGCGCTGTCTTTTAAAGTCGCCTGGGCGATGGAATCAACCTTAACCATGGCCGTGGCCTGATTTATATCAAAGCTTTCCAAAGCATAAGACATGTTTTGTTTGTTAAATTCAGAAACTGCCTTATCATCGGCCAGCGTTGCCGCCAACTTAGCCATAATCTGGTTATAAACTTCATCATCATTAAAGGCCACCACCGTAACCATGGTTTTCATTTTAATGCTGAATTTTTCTTTTTCTTCGCCAACCTTGCCGCTCACTTCCTGACTGACCGAATTATTATCAACCGCGAACAGAGCTTGCGCGTAATCTTTATAAGCTTGGCCAACCTGGTTTTTGGCATTAGTCAAAAGATCATTTTTTAACTGGCTAACCGCCTTATCAATATCGCTTTGCCCTATAATATATTTAACCTTTTGGCTGTATTTCATCGGTTCTTTACTCTCTGCATAAATTTTATCCTGAATGCCGGCCCAGAGGCCAGGGATAGTGAATTTACTCGGTCCAATCGCCATTTCCGGCTTAGCGGTATCAGCATAAATTTCAGTTTCTACCCGGCCTCCGGCCGGAACATTAATCGTATTTTTCAATCTAAAAAGCTTATTACCGGAACTAAGCAGCCTGGTTGTCGCTACCAAAGGCTGATTTTTTATATAATTATTAACAATTGTAACTTTACCGGTTACCTCTTCGCCTAAAATTTCTTTACCGCTGGCGCTAAACTCCCTGGATTGTCCTACTGGCACCTGCTTGACTACGCCGTAAATTTGCTCTGGCGCTAAGCTAGCGCCACTGGTTTGGCTGATTACTTCCACGGTTGAACTATCGGCAATTTTTTCTTGAGCCGGGATAATAACAATGGTTAACCTGGAAAAACCAAAATATATCACGGCCGCGACTAATACTAAAGTTAAAGCTACAAAACTAAAAGCGATTTTTCGATAGACATTTTTTAACTCGCCTGGTTTCGATGTTAATGGTTCTTCTTTTATTTTAAATCCAACTCCGGGCACAGCCGGTACAATATTTAAATTATCACTTAAAAACGGTGACTTTTTAGCCCTTGTCTTTCTGGCGGTTTTAGTTTTTGTTTTCTTAACCTTGACCTTAATCGAGGCAATATTTTTTTCTTCGGGCATATTTATTTAGTAATCTACGCATCAGCGTGATCTCGCCCACAAAAATAAAGAATTTAAGAGGCGGGGAATATTAATATCATTATTTTACCAACTTTTACATTTTTTGTCTAATAACCGTATTATTTTAAAATATTATTTATTGCTTCAATCAAAAATTTATTATAATTAACCTTAAAATCCGTTTCAACTAAATTAGCGCCGGCGCCGGACAATAATCTAAAAAACACCTTTTTGTCGCCGCTATTTTTCAGGAGCGCTTCTTTTAACTTCTCCAACGCTAAAACGCCGGTACCGCGGTCTAAATTTATGTACAGATTATCATCTTTAAAAATTAAATATTTTGAAACCGGCATTGCCGGCGGCTTTGGCGAAGGGTAGCCAAAAGATTTTTTCGGCTCATAGTTATTTTTTCCATTACTTTGAACCGTGAATTTTTTTATCGCCTCGCCGGCAGTTTCAATATTCAATTCAATCGCTTTATTGCAAAGCAATTTAAGATCTTGGTCTTTATCGGATAATTTCCCCTGGCAAAGCACCACCTTGCTTTCTTGCCAAATCAAATTATTATCTTTAAGCAAGCTGGGGAAAACTAATATTTCCAAGCTCCCGCTATTATCTTCAATTTTAACGAACAGCATGGGCTCATTAGAGCGAGTTATAATTTTTTTAATTTTGGTAATAACGCCGCCAACATAAATCTGATGATCGGATTTATGTTCGGCTAAACGCGCCACCGGCAAAACCAATTGATTTAAAAATTGCTTAAACTCGGAAAAGGGATGTTCGCTGATATAAAGGCCGAGCAGCTCTTTTTCCCAAGCCAATTTTTCGCGAGGCAAAGCGGCCGGCGCCTGTTCAAGTTTAAGCTTGCGGCTGAAATTCAAACTCGGGGTATCGGAAAACAAACTAACTTGACCGTTAATTTTGGTTTTGGTGGTTTCACGGTTAAATTCCAAAAGATTGTCCATGTTGCCTAACAGTCGGCCGCGTTCGCCGAATTTATCAAGGCCGCCCGACTTAATCAAACTTTCCAGTGATTTTTTATTTAAATCTTTATCACAAACTCTTTCCAATAAATCAGTAATATCTTTATAGGGACCGTTCTTTTTGCGCTCAATGATTATTTCCTCGGCAATATGGCCGCCGATATTTTTTACAGCCTTCAATCCAAAACGGATAGTATCAGGCGCTTCTTCCGAATTAACCGCCATATTTTTTTCCGTGCCGGACGTCACCACGGTGAAAGAATCGAAAGATTGATTTATGTCAGGAGCCATAACTTTTATGCCCATATGCCGGCATTCGTCAATTTCAATGGCAATGCGGTCGGTATTTTGCTGGTCGGCGGTAAGAAGCGCGGCCATAAATTCCGTGGGCCAGCGCGCCTTTAAATAAGCGGTTTGATAGCCGATTAAAGCATAGCAGGCGGCGTGAGAGCGGTTAAAACCATAACCGGCGAAAGGTTCAATAAAAGAAAAAATCTTCTCCGCCAGCTGGCTGGGAATGCTGTTTTTAACGCAGCCGTCAACGAATTTTTCTTTTTGCTCGACTAATAATTTGACAATTTTTTTGCCCATGGCTTTTCTTAAAACATCGGCTTCACCCATGGTAAAACCTGCTAAATCACGCGCAATCTGCATTACCTGCTCTTGATAAATCGCCACGCCGTAAGTTTTTGCCAGTATGGGCTCAAGTTTTGGATGCAAATAATTCGGCTTCTTCCGGCCATGCTTGCCATTAATATAATCCGGAATCCATTCCATGGGCCCGGGGCGGTACAAAGCCACCATGGCGATAATATCTTCAAATTCAGTCGGCTTAAGCTCGCGCAAATATCTTTTCATCCCGCTGGATTCAAATTGAAACACGCCGGTGGTTTCTCCGGCCTGGAATAATTTATAGCTTAGCTCATCGTCCAACGGAATTTTATCAATATCAATTAAGAGCCCCCTGGTGTTCTTTATAATTTTTATGGCTGATTCAATAATAGTTAAATTCTTCAAGCCCAAAAAATCCATCTTAAGCAATCCCAAGTCTTCTACCGGATGCATGGAAAACTGAGACACGATAGTTCGATCCGATGATGACGCGTATTGCAAAGGCACATATTCGGTTAACTGGTCTTTGGTAATAATGACGGCGCAGGCATGGGTGGAAGCATGGCGCGCCACGCCTTCAAGCCGTTTGGCGTAATCAATAACTTGTTTGGCGCTTTTGTCATTTTTATAAAGCTCTTTCAACTCGCCGATTTCTTCAACCGCTTGATTGATTTTAGAGAACATCGGGATCATCTTGGCCAATTTATCGCATAATTCATAAGGATAGCCAAGCACTCGGCCGACATCGCGAACCGCGGCTCGCGCCGCCATAGTGCCAAAAGTAATTATTTGCGAGACATGATCTTTGCCGTATTTTTTTTCAACATACCTTAAAACCTCATCGCGTCTCACATCGGCAAAATCCATGTCAATGTCAGGCATGGAAATTCTGTCCGGGTTTAAAAAACGCTCAAACAGCAAATCGTATTTAAGCGGATCGATATTGGTGATATTTAATAAATAAGAAACCAGCGAACCGGCGGCCGAACCTCGGCCCGGTCCAACCACGATTTTATTATTTTTCGCCCAATTAACAAAATCAGACACAATTAAAAAATATGATGGCCAGCCCATTTTTTTGATAACGGCTAACTCATAATCCATTCTTTCTTTTATAGCCGGCTCAATTTGCTCATAACTTTTACCGTAGCGATCAATTAGGCCATAGCGGCATAAATTATCAATATAATCGTCAACGTTCTGGCCGTCCGGCACGGTCCCCGACGCTGCGGTCGGGACAAGAAAATATGGCAATTGAATTTTGCCCAATTCAATTTCCAGGTTGCAGGCTTCGGCAATTTTTTCCGTGTTAGTAATCGCCTCGGGCACCTCGGCGAAAGACTCGGACATTTCTTTAACGCCGCGAAAAGAATAATCCCCGCCCAGCATCATCATCCGATCCCGGTCTTCCTTTTTTTTCTTGGTCTGCAGGCAGAGTAGCACATCCTGCGCCTCGTCATCATCTTTATTTAAATAATGAACATCATTAGTAGCCACTAAAGGAATATTTAATTCCCGAGAAAAATTTATCAAAGCCTGATTGACCTTGGCTTGATTTTCCAGATTAGGGTGGCTCTGGAGCTCCAAATAAAAATTACCCGAGCCGAACAATTCGGCGTATTCCAAAATTCTTTTTCGCGCCTTGTCTAATTTATCGGCCGCTATCAGCTTGGGAATTTCGCCGGCCAGACAGGCGGTTAAGGCGATCAGGCCGCCGGAATATTTTTTTAAAACTTCCCAGTCAATCCTAGGCTTATAATAAAAACCTTCTAAGTGCGCGATGGAAGTTAATTTAATCAAGTTCTTATAACCGACGTTATCTTTAGCGAGTAGCACTAAATGATAATTTCTTTCATCAGATTTTACATTTTTATCAAGGCGGGAGCCGGGCGCCAAATAAGCTTCCACGCCAATAATCGGTTTTAGGCCGGCTTTTTTGCATTTTTGATAAAATTCAATGGCGCCATACATCACGCCATGGTCGGTTAAGGCCAGGCTATCGCAACCCTCATCTTTAGCTTTTTGGATTAACTCGTCAATTTTAGTCAAGCCGTCAAGCAAAGAATAATGACTATGGACATGAAGATGGGTAAATTTCATGGGTATTGTCATTGCGAGCCGCTAGCAAGCGGCGCGGCTTCGGCGTGAGCTCCCTTCGGGTCTGAGCCTCAGGGTCGAAGACAGCCGAACGGCAATCTCACGCACAATTATTAAACACAAAAGGCAGAAAAATTCCGCCTCCTTTGATTATTATAATATAACATTTTACCAAAAAATAGCAAACAAAAAATCGCCCTAATTCATTGAACGATTTTTTTATCTGCCAGCCGGCGAATTTGCTTTCTTATTACTTTATTTTCTGGATAATCTCCCCTAGCTCCTCATCGCTATAAAAATAAATTATAATTTCCCCGCCCTTGCCCTTGCGCTTAACTTCCGCTTTAGTGCCAAAAAATTGGCGGAAAGCAAATTCCTTGTCTTTGTCCGTGTAATTTATTTTAATTCTGGCCTGTTTTGTCCCGCCCATGGCTCTGGTTTCTTTCAGCGAATCGTCAACCGTCATTTTATTTAACAATATTTTTTTATAGAGCGCGAATTGCTGGGCTTCGCTTTCCAGGCCAACGATTACTTTAGCATGGCCTTCGGTTATTTTGCCTTCAATCAAAGCTCTCTGAATTTCTTCCGGCAGATTTAAAAATCTTAAAGTATTGGTTATAACCGGCCGCGACCGGCTCACTCTAACCGCTAATTCTTCCTGGCTTAAATTAAATTCATCAATTAGCTTGCGATATGCAATGGCTGTTTCAATGGAATTCAAATCTTCTCTTTGCAAATTTTCCACTAAGGCCAGTTCAAGCTTCTGCTGCTCATCGGCTTGCCTGACTATGGCCGGCACGGCTGATAAGCCTAAAATTTTAGCCGCCCGCAAACGCCTTTCACCGGCGATTAATTCATACCGGCCATTTTTTTGCGTTACTATCAACGGCTGAATAATACCGTACTGTTTAATTGATTCAACTAATTCATTCAATTGATGCTCATTAAAATTCTTGCGCGGCTGCATAGGATTAAGCCCGACCTGCTCTGGATTCAATTGCAACACTCTGCCCTTGTCGTCAACGCTCGTCACATTAATCACGGCGTCGCCGGATGACGTCGTAGCAACTTTATTAACTTTTTGCGGAATCAGGGAAGATAACCCCCGACCAAGACCATTAGACATATTATTTTAGATAATTTTTAATTATTTTTATTTGTCATTCTGGAGCGTAACGAAGTGAAGCGATAGAATCTCGAGATGCTATCGGTCGCGGACGCTCCCTCCAGCATGACAATTATTTTAATACCGTCTTTCCAGATCAATCACCTCTCTGGCCAGCTTTTCATAGGCTCGGCCGCCTTTTGACGCCGGGTCATAATATAAAATAGAGCGGCCATAACTTGGGGCTTCGGCTAATTTAACGCTTCTCGGGATAATGCTTCTAAAAACACGGTTGGGAAAATATTGGTAAAGCTCGTTCATAACCGAGCCGGACAAGCGATTGCGCTTATCAAACATAGTAATCACCGCGCCCATAATGCCTAGTTCTGGCTTTAAATTATTTTGCACTAAGCTGATGGTTTCTAATAGTTGACTTAAACCCTCTAAGGCATAATATTCACTTTGGATCGGAATTAATACTTCGTCCGCGGCCACCAAGCTGTTAACTGTTAAAAGCCCCATCGACGGCGGGCCGTCAATGATTATATAATCATATTCATCTTTGACCTGATTTAAAATTCGCGCCAGCCTGAATTCCCGGTCTTCCATGTTTACCAACTCAATGCCGGCGCCGGCCAAAGCAATCGTGGCAGGAGCGATTTTATAGCCGTCCTGTAAAGTATATTTTATGATTTCAAAAATCGATTTTTGCCCGATTAAAGCTTCGTAAACGCCATGCTCTAAATTTTTATGGTCAACGCCCAAACCTGAAGTGGCATTAGCCTGCGGGTCAATATCCACGAGTAAAACCTGCTTGCCCAAATGCGCCAAATAAGCGCCCAAATTTAAAGCCGTGGTGGTTTTACCCACCCCGCCTTTTTGGTTGACTATGGAAATAATTTTACCCATGTAACTCTTTTTGTCATTCCCGCGCATCCGCCGGCTGGCGGAGGGAATCCAGATTTTATTTTACATCATTATTATAACTCATTTTTACCTTCTTTGACAAATTCTTTGACAAATTAACAAAAAAACTTTATTATAATATTGTCATAAAACTGGCTGAAGCTAGTTTTTATTTAACATAAACACAGGCCGCTGTGGTGAAACTGGTAGACGCGCACGACTCAAAATCGTGTGGGGGCAACCCCATGTCGGTTCGACTCCGACCAGCGGCACCAAGGAGCTAAACCAAAAGGAGGTTTGGCTTTTTCTAGTCCTTTAAAAAATAAACTATGCGAGGTGGGGGTGGGGGAAATGAAAGAAACGATATATGTAGTTCCTGGCGTTCCAGCGATGAGGAACCTTATGGAAAGGTTTCTTAAAAAATTAGAGAAAAAATTTAATGTAAGGTGGTACCACGATCAAAGTCAAGCGGAGGAGATAATCGATAAAATTATAATCTATTCTGCCGGTAGCTACAAATTGATAGGCCTGGCTACAAGCAAAAAGGTTATTAAAAAGGTAGTGTTGATTTCTCCGGCAGGAATTCAACTCAACAATCCCGTGATGCATAATCTAAAATTCCTGAAGGAAATTATATCGCTGGATTGCCGTACGGCGCTCAAAATCATCGGCCAATTGTTAGCTGAGTTTTTCCACTCTCCAAAAAACTTTCGCTCAAATTTGCGGCAAATTTTGACGACTAAAGTCGTCGAGGCTGTAAAAGCGATGAAAGACAAGAGAACCGAATTCTTCTTTGTTTCGGGGGAGAGCGAAGGATTATTTGATTCTGAATTCTGTGCGAGGGAAATTGGCGTAAAGCCGATAAGGCCGGCAGGAAATCATTTTGGCATTATCACCAATCCCGACGATTACGCCAGGGTGGTAGAATCCATCTTCATCCTGTAGCAAGGGATTGTCGCCGAAAGGCGGCCTCGGTAAAAAACCGGCGACAAAAGGACACCGCTTCGTGAGTGGTGTCCTCTTTTTTTATTTTAAAAACCCCTTTAATAAAGGAGGGTTAATACGCCCTTGCTTTTTCTCCGTTTTTATACTAACATCTAAACAAAATCAAAGGAGGCCAAATTCTAATAAGGAGTTTGGTTTTTATGTTCCTTAAAAATTCATAAGCAAACTGCTGAAACAGTAAAAATATCAGATTAACAAAAAACAGAAAGGGGAAAAAAAATGAATGGAGCACATGAATACGCGAGTAATTTATTGCGGAGCATGGTTGCGGGATATGGCGCGAAGCTGCGCCCCCTAAAAGATTTATTCAACCTTAAACTGACGGACGAGGATATAGAAAGGCAAAAATCCCCTATCCCGGCGCTCGGCAGGTATAAAGACAGCGTGACTTTTATGGAAAACGTTACCTCGGCCAGGTCAATCGGTAAAAAAAGATTCATGGTTTTAATTTCCTATTTTATCGCTTTAAGCAAACTTATGGCCAGCTACACCGGAAAATTCAGAAAAATCAACGATAAATTAAACGGAGCTGAAATCAAATATCTTAGGAGCCTCGGCATCAAGCCCGAAGAAATCAAAATGGCCGAAGAAGTGGAAAAAGTTTCCGAACATGATACCGCGGCGGCCGGAGATTATGTAAAACTCCGGATTCTCTATGATTTTGTTGAACGCGGTAAAAAATTTCTGGCCGACTTATGTAAAAAGATTGAAGCCTTGCATTTTGCAGCCACCTCCGAAGATGTCATGAGCATCGTCTTCGGCATTATTGCCAACGAACTTGTCTACGTGCATTTTATGCGCAAGCTGTTGGATCTTCTTGAATTTATCATAAAGTTTGTCGAAAAATTCCCCTCTTTGCTTTACGTGCCGGAATCAACCCATGATCAGTTCGCCGAACCAACGACCTGTGGCAAAAAAATCGCCAACACCTTGGAAGCGATCAGTAAAATAATCAGGGACGACTTAGTCAGGCGAAATTCCTTTAAGGTTTTTTCGGCAAAATTCAATGGCGCCACCGGAGGTTTTGTCACGCATTGCGCCGCTTACCCCGATATAAACTGGAACAAATTTTCCAAAAAATTCGTGGAAAGTTTCGGCCTGCACCATGAAGAAATGACTTTTCAGTGTGTTAGTTATGCTCGGGAAGCCAGTATTTTCCGAACCATTATGACCATTCTTGACCAGCTTAACAAGCTAATGGAAGATTTCATTAAAATGACCAGCGCGCCGGCTCATTTCTTCCAAAAAATAAAGAAGCCTGGCGCTAAAGGCTCTTCGGTTATGCCTAAGGTTAACCTTTGGGGTATAGAAGGCGCCAGCGTAATGCTTGAGGAAACCCAGCATATGCTCGGTTTCCTGGCGGAGAAACTGCAGAAATTTCCGCAGGCGGGAAATATGAAAAGGTCATATCTGATGCGTAATATCGGCAGCTATTTTATGCCATTCTTCATCGCCGTTGACCGAATTATGAAAGAAATGAACGGTTGCATAGCCAATCCGGAAAAAATTGAAGAAACTTTCACAAATTTTCCGGGAATGGCCGGCAGCGCTATTCAAACCGTTTTGAAAAGAGCCGGAATCTCTGGCGACGCCTACCGGATTGTCCAAGAAGCAGCCGTTAATTCCGACGGCAGCTATAACGATCGTGATGAATTTCTCCGAATTTTGAAAAGGAAAATGGTTGAAACGGATTTATCAACGGATTTACAGAGGGAAATTATCGCCCTAATGGATTACAAGTTATTGGCTGAACCCGGGCGGAAAATGGCAGAAGAATATTTCGCGAAGCTGAAAAAAGATTTTGCGGAGTACCGGAAACTAACCAACAAAATAAAAACCTTTTGAGGGAGGAGAACACCATGCCAAAAAACGAAATATTATTAACCACCGATTTGCCAATCGGGGAAAAACACAGCGGCAAAGTCAGAGACGTTTATGATCTTGGCGACCGCCTGCTTATGGTAACTACTGACCGGCTTTCAGCTTTTGACGTAGTCTTGCCTGACGGCATACCTTTTAAGGGCTATATCCTTAACAACACTTCAATCTTATGGCTGGAAAATACCCAGCATATTATCCCCAACCATTTCCTGACCGATAATCAGGAACAATACCCGGAAGTATGCCAGCCCTATGCCGAGGAACTTAAGGGCCGCAGCATGCTGGTAAAAAAAGCCAAGCCTCTGGCGGTTGAATGCATCGTCCGTGGCTATCTGTCCGGCTCGGCATGGGAATCATACCAGGTTGACGGAACAGTTTGCGGCATTAAATTACCTCACGGATTGGTGGAATCGCAACAGCTCCCGGAGCCGATTTTTACGCCGTCCACCAAGGCTCCAGACGGCGAGCACGACATCAATATCAGCTATTCAGATATGATGGCACGGGTCGGCGGCATCGTGGCGGCGATCACCCATAATGCCAGCCTGGACATCTACCGCTACGCCAGCGAACAGGCTAAACGGGCCGGCATCATCATCGCCGATACCAAGTTTGAATTCGGCATTGACGAAGACGGCCGTGTCATCCTGATTGACGAAGTCCTAACTCCGGATTCGTCCCGTTTCTGGCCGGCCGATAGCTACGAGCCGGGCGGCCCCCAACCCAGCTTTGACAAACAGTTTGTCAGGGACTATCTCAAGTCCATCGGCTGGAACAAAAAGCCGCCGGCGCCCGAACTGCCGCCGGACATAGTTCAAAAAACCTCCGACAAATATTTGGAGGCCTACGCAAAACTGCTGCGGGTATTAAAATAAACCCCGCCTATACCAAAAGGACACCGCTTTTAATAGGGTGTCCTCTTTTTTTATAAAATTTTAATGTTTTAAAACCTGAGATTGCTTCGTCGCCTCGTCCGCCAGCTGGCGGAACAGGCTTCTCGCAATGACATTCAACTTACTTCTTTAATTCATACGCCCTGATCGCTTCCACTACTTTAGAATCAGCTTTCAAATCTTCCACAAACAGCACTTGGCTTAAATTAATGGACATTTTATCTTCCGGCCCATGAAGCTCGTTGCCCAATTTAACCAAAGAAAAATTATCCGTTTCCGAAGTGGTGGTTGAATTTTTAATGTCAGAAGTCTGCAAACTGCCGGCTGAACGCAAATAATAAATATTCTCTAAAACCAAAGTCTGAATATTGGCGTCCGTTACCTTGCCGAAATAAACCTGGCCGTTGGATAAAAATACGGCCTGGTATTTAGAAAAATCAGCCCAATCGGACAAACGGCCGAAATTTTTTGCGCTGCCGGAAAACATGCCGTTAAAAACCGTTAAAATTAACAAAGCTGAAACTAAAATAACTACCGCCCAAAGAATAGTTTTTCTTTTCTCTTGGGTGCCTAAGCACCAATCCATTATTTTATTAAACATAAATTCTATCTTATTTTTTATTACTTAAATCTTTAATCTTCTTGCTTATTTCCTCATTCCCCTGATTTAATTCTAGCACTTTTTCATAATATTTCAATGCTTCTTTAATATCACCCTTAGCCTCATAAGCTATGCCTAAACTATATAAGCCATTGGAGTGTTTAGGCGAAATGCTTAAAACCAGCTTAAATCTATCTATGGCCTTATCAATTTCACCATGATTATAATAAAATCTTCCCAACTCGTAAAAAATTTCTTCATCGTAAATTTTTACCGCCAAATCATTTAATAAATTAAGCGCTAAATTATCTTTTTTATTTTTTAAATAAACCTTGGCCAAGCCGAACTCAGCTTCATGGTAATCAGGTTTTAGCTCTGCCGCTTTAATAAAATATTTTTCCGCGTTAGCCGTATCATTATTATTTAAATAAGCCCTGGCCAATTCCGCGGCCAAGATTGGATTAGTGGGCTCAAGCGCCAAGGCGCTGTTAAAAAACTGCGCTACCCAGAATTCCGCGCCTATTGTAAGCGGCCGGACATCCCGATAAATCATACCTAAAGTTTCATGAGCTTGGACCGAATTGGGCGCGGCCGCCGCGGCCAGCCTGCCCGCCTCGATTGATCGGGAAATATTTGACTGAATAAAATTATTGCCCTTTTTTCCTTCCGGCTTGGCCGCCTCAAGGCGCGCCCGATTTAAATAAAATTTGGCTAAATTAATATTGTAATTAGCCCGATTAGGATTCAGCTTAACCGCTGTAAGCAAACTGGCTTCGGGATTTAAGCCCGAGGCCGCGACTAATTCAGCGGCGAAAAATTTTATTTCAAAAGCCGCTAACGTCAGCCATAAAGCGCCTAAAAAAAATAAACTTAAGAGCCAAGCCCTGGAAAATAAAACAGTTTTATTTAAACTTATTATTTTTTCTTTGAAGATTGATTGATTATAGATTTGCCAAAAAGCAATTACCAGCGCGACAAAAAACCAAAAAGAAAAATTTAAAACCGTATTAACGTAAAAAAACAGCTGAGAAAAAAATAATAAAATAAAAGCCGTAAATATAACAACAATTAAATTATAATTCTCGTTTTCTAAAAACGGCTCGCGGTTTTTCAAATACTTAATAAACAAAATAATATTTATATAAATAACCAGGCTAATAATCAAAAAATAGCTTAGCCAGGCCGGCAGGCCTAGAGTGGCCAATATTTCTAAAAATTGCGAGTAGCTTTTATCAAATCTAATCTGCCAATAATCATTTTGGTTAAACTCGGCCGGGCGGTAAAGAGAAAAATTATGAGAAAAAGTCGCCGGACCGCTGCCCAAAATTGGATTTTCTACAAGCGCTTTTTTAGTTATTAAAACCGAAGTTTTATAATCCAGCGTTGCTTCGCGAGGCAATTCGTTGCCTAAAATTATTTTAGCCGGATTCACCTTAGGCAACGCGAGCATTAAAATGGCCGCGAGCATTAAGGCAGCCGGAATTAATAAATAATAATTTAATATTTTTTTAAAACTAAAACCAGTTTCTAAGAAGCGGAAAATAATCAAAAGGCTAGCGCCTAAAGCTAATATTATCCAGCTTAAATAAAAATTTATCAAAACTATTGCTATTAAAAATAAAATTAAACCAACGCTAAAAACAAGGCGGTCAAATTTTTTAAGGGCTCCGGCAAATAAAAATCCGGCGGTCGCAACTGACATAACCGCTAAAAAAATAGCTAAACTTAAAAGCGATCCGCCCGCCGGATTAAATGAGGGCGAAGCTAAAATATTAAGCGGATCGGCCATTAACGATTGTATCGCGCCAAATATTGCCAAAAGCGAAATAATCGCTACGAACACAGCGGAATAAAACAACAACTTTAGCAAAACAAAAATTTTTTTCGCGCCGTCGGCCAGACCGGTATTAATTAATAAAAAATAAAAAATAGCTAAACTTAATAAGCCCAGCCAAGCATCGGAAAAACGGCCGTAAAAACCGAAGAAAGAAGAAAATATATCCAAACTAAATAAAGCCGAAACGCCGGTTAGCGCTAAAAAAATTATTATCGGCAAATTTAATGGATTAATTTTAATTTTTATTCTGCCCTGCGCTACCTGCTTTATGAGCCATAAAAATAAAACTAAAGGCATGGCCAGCCAAAGAAAAAATTGCTTATTAAACTCAAAATACTCGCTCGCCCAAGGCAAAAAACACAAAGGCAAGAGGAATATTATGCCCTTTATAATGATAGTTATTATCTTTTCTATTTGAATAATAAATTTATCTGACATGACTTAAATTTTCCCTCCTTCGCCAGGGCTACGGAGGACAAGTATTTCTAATTCTCTCCCGCGGCTTCTATTCTCTCTCCCTTGCTGTTAAAAATATCTTTAATAAAAACTGACAAAGCCGTGGCAACCGGCACTGAAAGTACGGCGCCGATAAGGCCGGCTAATTTAAACCCGGCCAAAATGGCTAAAATGCTGACAATCGGGCTTAAGCCAACGGCTTTTTGCATAATTTTCGGTTGGAGAAAATTACCTTCAATAAAATGAACTATATAAAATAGCACGATGGCTAAAACCGCCAATAAGGGCGACTGGGTAAAAGCGATAAAGATAGCCGGTATGGATCCTAAAATCGCTCCCATATAAGGTATAAAAGAAAAAAATCCCACTAACAGCGCTAGAACCAAGGCATAATTAACGCCCAATATTTCAAGGCCAATATAAGACATAATCGCCAAAGACAAAGCCACGATTAACTGGCCTCTTAGCCAGTAGCCCATTTTTAACTGTATCCGGTTGATTAGATGCATAATATAAGTTTGATGTTTTTCCGGAGCTAACGACCAAACTAATTTTTTTATGGCGCTTTCTTCAACCACCATATAAAATGTTAAAACCAAAATTAAAACAAAAGAAAAAATTCCGCCAAAAATATTAAACAAAGTGAAAAAAACTCCGGAAGCCGTATTTTGCAAATAACCGGTGACAACATCAAAAGAACTCTTAGTATTATCCAACAAGCCGTATTTCAGCGAGTAATCTTTTAAGAGGCTAAACTTCGAAGACATAGATTCAAAATAAGTAGGAAAATTATTGGAAATACTGTTAATTTCATTAATAATCGGCGGAATTATTAAATATAAAGTTGTGCCCAAAACAACAAAAACCATAAAATACAACATTAACACACTAGCAGAACGAGGAATTTTCTTTTTCTTAAGCTGATCAACCCAAGGGTCTAGGGCGCTCGAAAATACTAAAGACACAAAAAAAATAATTAAAATATCACTGATTAAATATAAAAAATAGAGTAGCGCAAAAATAGCAATAGTTTTAATTATTGTCCCGCTAGTGATATTTATGCTGATTGACTGTTTGTTTAGTTCCATGTCATTATTATAAAACAATGTCAAAATTAGAGCAACCTAAAAATAGCTCCGACGTAACATCGGGGCTATTTTATATTATAAATTTTATTTTTTGTAAATTACCCCGCGGCAGAGACCGCAGTGTGAAATTATTATTTATAATCCGAAGCCTCGGCGTAGGACTACCTGTAGTGAGCTTGCCGAACTACATCCCCATCATTTCCGGGCTCATGCCGCCGGGCATACCGCCACCCGCGTGTCCGCAGTCTTTCTTTTCCGGCTTATCAGCGATAACCGCTTCGGTAGTTAAAAACATAACGGCCGCGCTAGCCGCGTGCTCTAAGGCCGAACGCACTACCTTGGTCGGATCAACGATGCCGGCCGTAAACATGTCTTCAAATTTATCTGTCATGGCATTATAGCCTAAATTTTTATTGCCGGCCTTGTATTCTTTCATGATGTTATATAACACCAAAGAACCGTCTTTCCCGGCGTTAGCCGCGATTTGCTTAATCGGTTCTAAAATCGCCGTATCAACTAATCTGGCGCCAGGCGTATCTTCCTTTTTATCGGTTAACTCGTTAAAAGCATTGCCGGCTTGAGCCAAAGCCAAACCGCCTCCGGCTACCACACCCTCGGCCACGGCCGCGCGAGTAGCATTTAAAGCGTCTTCAATGCGATCTTTCTTTTCTTTCATTTCGGTTTCCGTAGCCGCGCCAACTTTTATAACGGCTACGCCGCCTGATAATTTTGCCAAACGTTCCTGCAGTTTTTCTTTATCATAATCCGAATCAGTCACGGTCATTTCTTTTCTGATAGCGGCCACGCGATTTTTAATCGCCTCGGAGTTGCCCTTGCCTTCAACGATGATCGTGTCTTCTTTTGAGGCCACAACTTTTCGCGCGCTGCCTAAATCAGCAATTTCCGCTTTTTCCAATTTCAAGCCGACTTCTTCGGTAATAAATTTTCCGCCGGTTAAAATAGCGATATCTTCAAGCATGGCTTTCCGACGGTCGCCGAAACCCGGCGCTTTTATGCCTAAAACATTAAAAGTTCCGCGCAATTTATTAACCACGAAAGTGGCTAAAGCTTCGCCCTCGATTTCGTCGGCGATAATCACTAAATCTTTTTTGCCTGACTGCGCCATTTTTTCAAGCAAGGGCAAAATTTCCTGAATCGAAGCGATTTTTTTATCAGTAATTAAAATGTTCGGTTCATTAAATTCGGCTTTCATGGATTCCGCATTGGTAATCATGTAAGGCGAAACATAGCCTTTATCAAACTGCATGCCTTCAACCACTTCTTTAATCACGCCGAAACTTTGCCCCTCTTCAACCGTAATCACGCCGTCTTTGCCGACCGCTTCCATGGCTTCGGCGATAATATTGCCGATTTCTGAATCGTTGGCCGAAATTGACGCTACCTGAGCGATCTCTTCTTTAGTCTTAATGGTTTTGCTCATCTTTTTTAAATTAACCACAATCGCAGCCACTTTTTCTTCAATGCCTTTTCTTAGTTCAATCGGACTGATGCCGCTAGACACCATTTTTAAGCCTTCAGCGATCATGGCTTGAGCTAAAATGGTGGCCGTAGTAGTGCCGTCGCCGGCCGTTTCATTGGTTTTTGACGCCACTTCTTTAACCAGCTCGGCGCCAATATTTTCAAACTTGTCTTCGAGCTCAATTTCTTTGGCCACGGTCACGCCGTCTTTAGTAATGATTGGCCCGCCATAGCTTTTTTCTATGACTACGTTCCGCCCCTTAGGCCCGAGCGTTACTTTTACCGCGTTGGCCAGCTGGTCAACGCCTCTTTTTAAGGCGCCTCTGGCCTTTTCGTCGTAAATAATTTGTTTTGCCATAATATTTAGTGCTGTCATTGCGAGCGACCTCCGGTCTTTGTCATTCCCGCGCATCCGCCAGCTGGCGGAGGAAATCCAGAAATTATTTCGCAATAACAAAATGTTATTAATTATTCTAAAATTCCTAAAATATCGCTCTCGCTGATAATTAAATATTCCACTCCGTCAACTTTTATTTCATCCGGAGAATATTTTTTAAACATAACTTTATCACCGACTTTAACACCCATGGGCGATTTCTGGCCATTATCCAATAACTTGCCGCCGCCCACGGCCACGACTTCGCCTTTTTCCGGCTTTTCTTTGTCTATGGTATCGGGCAAAACTATGCCCGACTTAGTAATCTCATCTTCAGTTATTGGCTTGACAATAACATGGTCATGCAAAGGTTTTAGCTTCATATTGATCTTGTAACTCATAACGCGCAATCTTTCCGTCATTCCTGCGAAAGCAGGAATCCGGAAATTCAACAGCGACAGATTACGCACTAAAGTTTGTTAATTAAATTATTAATTTTACATTTTAGCACTTGAATAGCTAGAGTGCTAATCTATTATTGTATTTTAGCCGTCCAATCGGCAGTTGTCAAGTATATTAAAATTTAGCTTATTTTAAATAAAAAATAACCTGTCATTGCGGCCTACGAGCCACAATCCAGGCGCTAACCGTACATACAACAAATAAAAAAATGAAGCCGATTGCTCAGCTCCATGAGTTTCTTCGTTTTGTTGGTATTATTTGATATCTCAAACAGCTCGGATTGATATACCTCCTTTTATTTTTTTATCTCCTTAATTTCAAACTCATCACTACTGCCCTGTTTTAATTCTGCGAAGTATGATTTTACTTCTTTATCTCCGAAATTTTCAAGGATAATTTGCTTAGCCGCTTTTAAATCATTAATATGCTGCCGCGATTCTTGCTCGCGGTTAGTGAAATTGAAACTTCCATAAGCGCCGCAATCTTCATGATTTATTAAAATAATTGTTCGCGCCTGATGCAGTTTGCATGAAACCTCGGCATCCCTTAAAACAGATTTGTCAAAGCCTGCCTCCTTCGGCCTGACCAAATCCTGCACGCCGCCGCCCCTGGTAATTAAGTCGCAATCAATGCCTAATTTTTTTATAAAGTCGGCAATGCAATTGCGGCCATCAGCGCGCTGATGAAGCCGAAAATCCTCACAAGTAACTAAAGCTGCCGGACAATAATGAGACATACAATTTTTGCACTCCTTTCCTTTTAATTTATTTTTATTATTCTATGTTTTTTATTTTCCGCCATCTTTTAATTGACTTGGTTCTGGCCAGCTCGCGTTCAATGGCGGCGTTGACTTCGACGAAGTCAACATTCTCGCCGCGGCGCGCTTTTTCTTTAAGCTCGACGGCTCTTTTATGAGCTTCTTCCACCCGACCCATATCAATTTCTTCAGCTCGCTCGGCCGTGTCCGCTAAAATCACCACTTTATCTTTTAAAACTTCTAAAAAACCTCCGGAAATTGACATAATCTCGTCTTCACCGTTTCTTTTTTTAACATGAACCACGCCCGGCATCAAACTTGATACCAAAGGAATATGATTAGGTAGAACCGTAATCTCTCCAGCTTTAGTCGGCAGGGTAATTTGAGTAATTTCTTCTTTTAGCACCACTCTTTCCGGAGTGACTATTTCGAATTTTATGAATTTATTGCTCATTTTGTTATTCTATTATCTTACTTACCTACGAATCTACAAATCGGCTACAAATCTACGAATAATTATTTGTAATATTCGTAGCGGATTTGTAGATTTGTGAGAGGGGAACTTTTTAATTCGCATCAACTTCAGAAATATCCCCTTTCATATAAAAATCACCTTCGCTTTTGGTATCATGATCGCCTGCTAAAATTTCCTTGAAAGCGCGGATGGTATCGACTAATTTAACATACTTCCCCGGATGGCCGGTGAAAGTTTCGGCTACGGCGAAAGGCTGGGACAAAAATCTCTGCATTTTCCTGGCGCGAGCCACTGTGATTTTATCTTCGGCCGATAATTCTTCCATGCCTAAAATGGCGATTATGTCTTGCAAATCCTTATATCTTTGTAAAACTTTCTGCACGGCGCGAGCCACGTCATAATGATCTTGCCCGACAATCTTCGGATCCAAAATAACCGAAGACGAATCTAACGGGTCAACGGCCGGATAGATGCCTAATTCAGATAAACTACGGGACAAGACGACCGTAGAGTCAAGATGGCCGAAAGTCGTGGCCGGCGCCGGATCGGTTAAATCGTCGGCCGGCACGTAAACCGCCTGGATGGAAGTGATTGAACCTTTGTCGGTTGAAGTAATGCGTTCCTGCAATTCGCCCATTTCCGTGGCTAAAGTCGGCTGATAGCCTACCGCGCTCGGCATGCGGCCAAGTAGCGCGGAAACTTCCGAACCGGCCTGAGTAAATCTAAAAATATTATCAATAAAGAGTAATACGTCCTTATTTTTTTCATCGCGAAAATATTCGGCGATAGACAAACCGGATAAAGCCACGCGAGCGCGAGCCCCCGGCGGTTCGTTCATCTGGCCGAAGACCATGGCCAATTTATCTATAACTTTGGCTGACTTCATTTCATGATAAAGGTCATTACCCTCGCGCGTTCTTTCGCCCACGCCGGCGAAGACGGATACGCCGCCGTGCGCTTTAGCGATATTATTAATTAATTCCTGAATCACCACGGTTTTACCGACTCCGGCTCCGCCGAACAAACCGACTTTTCCGCCTTTTAATATCGGGCAGATTAAATCAATAACTTTAATGCCGGTTTCTAAAATTTCGGTTTTGGTTGATTGCTCGACGAATTTAGGCGCCGGACGATGAATTGGATAACGCTTTTTGGTTTTCGCCGGCTCACCGCCGTCAACCGGCTCGCCCAAGACATTAAAAATCCGGCCCAAAGTCTCGTCGCCTACGGGCACGGTAATATTATCTCCGGTATTTATAACCTCGTCGCCGCGCTTAAGACCGTCGGTCGTGCCCATGGCAATAGTTCTGACAACGTTGCCGCCTAAATGCTGCTGGGTTTCCAATACCAGCTTTTTGCCGTGGTTATTAATTTCCAAGGCTGTATAAATTTCCGGCAAATCGCCCGCGAAATAAACATCAACCACCGCGCCGATGACTTGTTTAACCTCGCCCGCCATAGCTTTAGCGAAGGCTGGTAGACCTGTTTTTTGCATTTTTTCACTCATATTATTGACAAATTATTTCTTAAATGATATTATAACATTCACGCTCTTTTGAAAAGTATATATAAATTTTTGAGATTATTTAGTTGGCCACTTCCGCCAGTAATGCACACAAAACTATATCGTGCTCCTGGCCGCGGCGTTATAGCCACAAGCCACCCTAGATAATCTCTTTTTTTATTTAAAGAACATTTTAATATTATTCTGTCATTGCGAGGAGCGTTCGCGACGAAGCAATCTCTGGTTCAACTGCACATACGTGGATTTTTACCAGAGATTGCTTCGCCCCCAAATGCGGGGCTCGCAATGACAATACCATTTTACTCCGCCAAAGCATTGGCTCCGGCGCTTATTTCCGCAATTTCTGATGTTATACTAGCCTGCCTGGCTTTATTAAATGACAAAGTCAATTCGCTTACCATATCTCCGGCCGCTTCCGTGGCCTGATGCATAGCGGCCATACGCGCCGAATGCTCGGAGGCGTTAGATTCAAGCAACGCCTGATACAGCTGAATTTCAATCAAACGCGGCAGCATCTCGTTTAAGACTTCTTCCGGACTGGGCTCAAAAGTGTATTCATAATTAAATTTTCCGCTACGCAAATATTTTTCTTCTTTATCTTCAATAAATTCCTTATCCAAACCAAGCCGGCTGTCTTGCCCGACAATACCCAAATATTCGTCAGCTTGGCCAATTTGTATAGGTAAAAGTTGTTTGACTCTGGGAATTTGCTTCGAAGAACTCACAAAGTCAGTATAAGCCACCATTACTTTATCATATTTTCCGCTTAAATATTCACCAATAATTAAATTAGCCACCGGCACAATTTCGTTTACTTCGCTGGCTAAATCAAGCTTGGGGAAATCGGCTACGATGGTCTGGCCATGACGATGTATGGCCGCGCCCTTTTTACCGATTAAAACAAACTCGGCTTCTACTAAAGCTTCTTCGCCTATTTTGTGGTATTTTTTAATTGACTCATGCACTTTATTAATAATCGCCGCGTTAAAACCGCCGCACAGCCCGCGATTGGAAGTAATCAAAATGATGCCGACTTTCTTAATTTCTTTTCTTGGCGTTAAAAGCTGATGCAGCGCTTCATTATTGCCGTTGGCGGACTGAGATAAATTTAAAACCGTCAGCCAGCTTAAATTGGCGTAAGTTCTGGTCCTAAGCACGGCTTCAATCGCTTTGCGCATTTTTGACGCCGCCACCATTTCCATGGCTTTGGTAATTTTTTTGGTATTACCGATTGATTTTATGCGATTTTTTATATCTCGGCTTGATGGCATGTAAAATTTTTAATTTTATAAATAATTTTTTAATATTTTAATTTTTAAAAATTAAAAATTAGAGCATTATTTAAAAATCACAAAATTATTTAATTAAGTATTCCAACGTTCCCTTGTAGTCGTTTATCAGCCCTTTCATTTCCCCTTCTAGCTTCTCGCTTAAATCTTTTTTATCCGCAATTTCTTTCAAAACTTTCGCGCCTGATGCGGCCGCGTATTTATACAGGCCGATTTCAAAATCAAAAATTTTGGCTACCGGCACGTCATCAACCAAACCATTAATTAAAGCGAAAAAAACTAAAATCTGATTGGCGACCGAAACCGGCGAATACTGGCCTTGCTTAAATATTTCCTGCAGCCTCTTGCCGCGCTCTAGTTTAGCTTGAGTGTCTTTATCTAATTCCGAACCGAATTGGGCAAAAGCGGCCAACTCTCTAAACTGAGCGGCTTCAAGTTTCATTTTACCGGCCACTTTTTTCATGGCCTTAATCTGCGCGCTTGAACCGACGCGGGAGACTGATAGGCCGGCGTCAACGGCCGGACGGCTGCCTTGATAAAATAACTCGGGCATTAAATAAATCTGTCCGTCGGTAATGGAAATAACATTGGTTGGAATATAAGCTGACATATCGCCTGACTGGGTTTCAATAATCGGCAAAGCCGTGATGGAACCGCCGCCGTATTCCTGGCTTAATTTGCAGGCGCGTTCTAAAAGCCGGGAATGTAAATAAAAAACGTCGCCCGGATAAGCTTCGCGGCCTGGCGGACGGCGCAAGAGGAGAGATATTTCGCGGTAAGCGACCGCGTGTTTTGATAAATCGTCATAAACTATTAAAACATCTTCGCCTTTATCTAAAAAGTATTCGGCCATAGCGCAACCGGCGTAAGGCGCGATATAAAGGAGTGACGCCGGGTCGCTAGCGCCGGCTAAAACCACGGTCGTATAAGCAAGCGCGCCGACTTGCTCAAGTTTAGCCACAATGCCGGCCACCTTAGATTCTTTCTGCCCGATAGCCACATAAATGCATTTCATGTTCTGGCCTTTTTGGTTAATAATAGCGTCGATAGCGATAGCGCTTTTGCCGATTTGGCGGTCGCCGATAATCAATTCTCTTTGGCCGCGGCCGATTGGTATAATCGCGTCAATGGCTTTAATGCCGGTTTGCACCGGCTGTTTGACCGATTCGCGGGTGATTACGCCCGGAGCGATTTTTTCCACCGGATAAAATTTATCCGCTTGGATTTCACCTTTGCCGTCTAGCGGAACGCCCAAAGGATTAACCACGCGGCCGATTACGCCATTGCCGACCGGCACTTCCAAAATTTTATTAAGGCACTTAACCTCATCGCCTTCTTTAATGCCAAGGTAATCGCCTAAAATAATCGCCCCGACGCGGTCTTCTTCAAGATTCAAAGCCAGGCCGTAAACTGAGCCTTTTCCAGTTACAAACTCAAGCATCTCTGACATCATCACCTCGGAAATACCCTCAATGCGAGCGATGCCATCGCCAATTTCAATTACCCGGCCGACGGTTTCATGCTTAATTCCGACCTTAAAGCCGGCAATCTGCTCTTTAAGTTGTTCAACAATGAAATCTTTTGTAGTGCTCATATTATTAGAATTTCTTTGCGTCATTGCGGGCTTGACCCGCAATCCAGAAACTTGTTTTATGCGCTTAAATCTGGATTCCGGCTCAAGGCCGGAATGACAAAAAGCTATAAATTATTTAATTAACTTTTCTTTTAACTCCGCTAATTGCGTCTTAAGGCTTGCGTCAACTACTTTATCTCCATACTTAATTACCACTCCGCCTAAAATATTTTTATCCGTTTCTTCCTTCAGCACGACTTCTTTGGCGCCGGACAATTCGGCGATATAATTTTCTAATAATTTAACATTTGCCTTATCCAAACCGTTGGCGCTCGTAGCTAGCGCTTCAACGATGCCATGTTTTTCATTCCAGATTTTTACAAACTGGCTCGCAATTTTATCCGCTTTAGCCAACAAATTTTTTTGAGCCAGCAATTCAACTGATCTTTTAATAACAGCTTTAATCTGGCTGGATGATTTTCCGTCTACTGCCTCATACAAACTTAAAGCGAATTGTTTGGGGGTAATTTTCATATTGGGCATTTGTCATTGCGAGGAGCTCGTACTTGAGCGACGAAGCAATCTCACAAACAATTTTATAAAATAAACCTTCTTTATAAAAATAAACTTTAAACTTAACAAATAGTACGTGAGATTGCCACGCTCCCTGCGGTCGCTCGCAATGACAGACTATTTTATCATCCTCTTAATCATTTCTCTATCTTTTTTTTCATCTATTTTTTCACCTAAAACTTTTTCTACAGTAGAGATAACCAAATCAGCTACTTCTTTTTTAATTTCTTTAAGCGTAGCTGTCTTTTCAGTTTGCATTTTTTGCTTTTCCTGATTAATAATTTGCCCGATTTCTTCTTTGGCGCGTACAATCATCTCCTGTTTGCGCGCATCAGCATCGACCGCAGCTTTTTCTAACATCATATTAGCCTGTTTTTTAGCTTCAATCATGGCTTTATTAAATTCTGCCTGTGTCTCGCTTAATTTTTTTTCAACTTTTTTCGCGTCATCAAGGCCTTTCTCAATCTTAGTCGTTCTCTCAGTCATAACTTTAGCCAGCGGCTTAAAAGCAAACCAATATAAAACCGCGAAGACGATAGCAAAATTAAAAATTTGCGCGATTAATAAGCGCCAATCAATATGAAATGTTTCGATTAAACTATCCATAGATCATGAAGTATGAATAATGAATCATGAATAATGGAGTAATTAACCATAATTCATAATTCGTAATTCATTATTCAAAAAAATTAATAATATTTTAGCGCAGAGAGACTAATAAATAGTCTCCCCATAGCCAAGCTATTACTTAATGCTAAACGCGATGACCAAAGCATAAATGGCGACCGCTTCAGCAAAAGCTGAAGCCAAAAGCATCGGAACTAAAATTTTTCCGGCTGCTTCCGGATTGCGGCCAATCGCTTCCATGGCTTTGGCGCCGATCATACCGATACTTAAAGCCGGTGCGATTGAACCGATACCGATAGCTAAAGCCTTAGCTAACATTACTGTGTCCATAAAATTGGCAATTGGAAATTGGAAATTGGAAATTTGGGAATATATAAAAATCACAAACTGCCAATCTAACTTCCAATATTTAATAATATATTAATTATAAATTTTTCCTCTAGTGCTCTTCTTCCGCCGTATTCATGGTCAAATACGCTAAAATTAAAATTGAAAATATAAACGCCTGCACTAACCCGACAATAATTTCCAAAAACATAAACGGTACAGGCAAACCGAATGCCAGCAAAGCCGACATGGAAGCTAATAATACTTCGCCGGCGAAAATATTACCGAACAAACGGAAAGACAGGCTGGCGACCTTAGCGAATTCTCCCACGATTTCAATCAACCCCACAAAAACTTTAATCGGATTAACCACAATAATAGCCGGGTCTTTCATAATTTTTTTTGGTATTTCCAAAAGGGCCTTAATATTAATAAACTTATTAATATATTTCCAAAAACCCAACGCAGCAACAGAAAAAATATGGCTAAAGACCACGCCTACAATAGCTAAAGCCAAGGTAGTGTTTAAGTCGGCCGTGCCGCCGCGAAAAAACGGAACAAAAACTTTTTCACCATGCAAAACGGCTACCTGGCCGATTGAACCAACGCCGGGCAGTAACCCAAGCCAATTATTCAACAATATAAACACTAAAAAACTTAAGACGAAAGGGAAATATTTTAAAGTCTTCGGCCGCGAACCGGTTACCGAATCAAACACATCTAAAAGCATTTCCGTAACCGCTTCCATCACATTCTGAATACCGCGCGGCACCATTTTAATTTTTGATTTAAAAAACAAACCAAAAATCACTATTATAAAAACTACTAACCAGGTATTAAGCAAAGAATTGGTAACAGAAAAATTATGAATTTTAAAAATCGGTTCGGCGAATAAAGTATTTTCCGTTTTCACCCCGTTAAATTGCTCGTTGCGAGCACCGGCAGAGCCGGATTTAACGGGGTAAATTTCTGCTTGGGTTAGGGCCGCTTCAGTATTAAGTTGTTCGGTATTTAATGACATAAACGATTATAAAACAAAAAAATTGGCTATTAATTTCCAAAATTTGATGAGATGGTTAAGAAAATTCACAATTTTTTATCAGTCTGACCGTTTTTACTTAAACGGTCTATTTTTTTGTATTCTCTGACGGTTTCTTTAACCAAGCCGATCATCGATATAAGAAAGGCGATTCCGATACAAATTAGCAACCAGCGTGGCGCGCTATCGTATTTTTTATCCAACCATTTACCCAAATACAACGCGATAATTATTGGCGCGGCGATCCAGCCCGATAACTTGACAAACATCATGACGGCCGGCTGCCACCAAGCAGCTTGATTGTTCTTTTTCAAATCCTTATCCGCCATACTTACTTTATCAAATTAAAATTTAATGGCCGTAGTCCGCCAGCTGGCGGATTTGCTCGCTATTAAATTTTATTTGATACCTTATATTTTTTGTTTATCCCGCTTGTCGGGGAAAATATTAAAAACTTTTTTTGAAAAAGTTTTTAAAGATTTTTAAAAAATAATCAAGGACGGCAATGTCCTTGAATTATTAAATTATACACATATACACACCTGCCTGCCGGCAGGCAGGGTTGCCCACTTCTTTTATACCGCAATTTTCAATTCCAGTCAACCCCGTTAAATCCGCTTTCGCGGAAATTCGCTGGCGAATTTATTTAACTGGGTCAACCCCCTAATATTTTTAAATATTAAACAATTTTTTGGCATTGGCCGTGCTTAACTCCGCGATTCTTTCAAAGTTTAAATTCTTGATTTCCGCGATTCTTTCCGCAACTTTTTTCACTAAAATCGGCTCATTGCGCTGGCCGCGGAATGGCTCCGGGGTCATGTAGGGGCAATCGGTTTCGATCATAAATTTATCATTAGGTATACGGCGAATTAAATCATCCCATTTGGCGGAAAAAGTTATCAACCCTGTAAACGAGATGTTTAATCCCAAAGAAAAATACTGCCAGGCCAATTCTTCGTCGCCGGAAAAACAATGCATAACGCCCCAAGCTTTATCTTTAAATATGGCGTCTTTATGCTCTTTTCTAAATTTTTTTAAAATTTCCAGCATATCGTCGTGGGACTGACGACAATGGATAATAACCGGCAACTTTAAATTGTTGGCCAGCCTGAGCTGCTCTTTGAAAATTTCTTTCTGTTTCTGCTTAACCGCGACCGCATCGGCGGTAACATTAATATGATAATAATCCAATCCAATCTCGCCCACGGCCACGACTTTTTTAAACTGCGCCAATTTTTCGTAAACGTCATAGCTGAATTCTTCCTCGCGCGTGGTAAAATCATAACCCTCGCCTCGGGCTTCCTGCTCGTGCGTGTGCATGGGATGAAGTCCGACCGCGGCATAAACGCCTTTTTCATATTTATTAGCGTATTCTAACGCGCGCTTGGAAGTTTTTGTTTCCGCGCCCACTAAAATCATCCACGTATCAGCCATAAGAGAACGGCGTATCACCTCATCAGCGTCGCTTTTAAAAGCACTAAAATTTACATGCGCATGGGTATCAATTAGCATAAGTTATACCCCCTTGACAAAGGGGGTTAGGGGGATTATTTTATTTCCGCAATATCTTGATATTTTCCACATCTCTTAAATCCACTAATCTTGACGGCTTGATTTTTTTACATTCGCCAGCGTCAATTGCCAGGTCCGGCAGATATTTAAAATGCTTTTCAATATTTTTAATACTCGTAAGCGGCTTTTCTCCTTTTTTATTTAAACTAGTGGATACAATTGGAAAGCCGACTTCATTAATTATTTTAGTTAAAAAATCATTATCTGGCAATCTAACGGCTAAACTATTTAAACCACCGGTCAATTCGGTCGGTAAATTCGGTCTTCTTTTTAGAATTACAGTAACCGGCCCAGGCCAAATTTTTTTTAAATATTCCATTTGCGCCAAATTTACAAAGCAATATTTTCTCAACATTTTAAAATCGCTGATTAAAACCAAAAGCGGTTTTATTCCCCTTTCGCCTTTAATTTTATTTATTCTTTTAATCGCTTCAGCGCTTTTAGCGTCGCAGCCCAGCCCGTAAACCGTATCGGTCGGATAAGCGATCACCAAACCGCGTTTTAAATAATCCACGATTAAATCAATATTTGCTTGAACGATTTTATTTAAATTTATTTTAATGGTTTGCATTTTCTAAATTATCCCCTTTGTCCTATTTAATAACCCTGGCAAAAGCGGCATAATCGCTTTGGCGAAGCCAATTAAAAATGGCGCGACCTTTGAAGCGTCGAGCCAGTGGCCAAAAGCAGTTTGAGAAATAATTAATAAAATCAAGCCTAAAACCAAACCGCCTTCAACTAAGCCCAGGGCCGCGCCGGCTAAACGATTAATGGTTTTTAAAAACGGAATGATAGAAATCAGATCAAAGGTTCGGTCGAGTAATACAAAAATAAAACCTATCAGCCGGTTGATTATGGTAAACAAAATAAAAAATGTAACAATTTTTCCGGCTAGTTCATGGCCGAAAAATAAATTTTTTACCCATTCAAATACCGTTAAATAAAAAATAAGGGTCAGCCATAAACCGCCGACCATACCGATTAAAGAACCGACGGTCCTGATCAGGCCGAAAAATAAACCGTAAAAAATAAAACCGGATAAAATAACAAGAAGAACGATGTCAAAAATAATCATATGTTTATAATTTGTCATTCTGGAGGGAGCGTCAGCGACCGATAGAATCTCGAGATGCTATCGCTTCACTTCGTTACGCTCCAGCATGACAGAAAAAAGTTACTCATAATGACAGACTAAATTCTCGGAAATAGCGACTCGCCTTTTTTAATCTGCTTAGCGCTAAATTGCTTAATAATCTTTTCGGACACGGTCGGCATAAACGGTTTCAACAGGCTGGCTACGTTTAATATATCCTGCGCTACCGGTTCTAAAATATTTTCTATTTCTTTCTTATCTTTTGATTTCCACGGTTTGGTGTCGCTTAAAATTTCGTCGCCGTCTCTTAATTTCTCCCGCAAAATTTTAAGCGCTTCGTCGAATTTAAAAGCTTGCATATTCGCTTGATAGGCTTTAGCTAACTTTTTATCGCTTCCGGTTTTTCTGGCTATGCCAGATCTGGCGAAGCCAGACAGTTTTAATTCTAAATTATTTATTTCTAATAAATTTGAAACTCGCGCCGCTAAATTGCCTAAGCCGTTAGCCAAATCGGCGTTATATTTATCATCAAATTTTTCCCAACTGATGTCGCCGTCATGCCCGAAAGCGGCAGCGCTCATTATTAAATAACGGCTGGCGTCAACTCCATACTTTTTTATTAAATCTTGAGGCGCGATAACGTTGCCTAAAGACTTACCCATCTTTTGCCCGTTAATTTGAAAATAACCATGAACAAATATTTTTTCCGGCAAGGATAATTGTAGGGACAGTAGCATGGCCGGCCAAATGGTTGAATGCACGCGCAAAATATCTTTACTCATAAGTTGCACGGAGGCCGGCCAAAATTTCGGCGATTTGCCGGCCGAGCCGTCCCAACCCAAACCGGTTAAATAATTTAAAAAAGCATCGGCCCAAACATAAACCGTATGCGACTTGTCCCAGGGAATCGGTATGCCCCAATTAACATTTTTTCGAGAAAATGACACGTCCGCCAGCCCTTCCTTCTCATAAAAGCTGACAATTTCATTTTTACGGTTCAAGGGCAAAATTTGTAATTCATCTTTTTTAATTTTCTCCAACAACTCGTCTTGGTATTTAGATAATTTAAAAGTATAGCATTCTTCGCTCATTTTTTCCGGCGCGACTTTATGATCCGGGCATTCCCCGTTAACCAAATCACGTTCGTTTTTATATTGCTCGCAGTCGCGGCAATACAGGCCCTCATATTTACCCAAATAAATATCGCCTTTATCATACATAAATTGCAAAGCTTTTTGTACGGCTTTCATGTGAATCTGATCCGTAGTTCTTGAAAAACCGTCATTGGAAATATTTAATTCTTTCCAAGCATCTTTAAAGGCAGCGGCGATTTTATCCGCGTATTGTTTTGGCTCCAGTTTCATTTCTTTAGCCTTGGCTTCAATTTTTGCTCCATGCTCGTCCGTGCCGGTCAAAAAGAAAGTTTCCTCGCCGAGCGCGCGATGCCAGCGCGCCAAAATATCGGCCGCTACGGTCGTATAAGTATGGCCGATATGTGGCACGTCATTAACGTAGTAAACCGGCGTTGTAATGTAAAATTTTTTCGGCATATTTATTTTATTTTTAACAATTTCATTAATTCTTTAGGATAATTATTTATTATCATCTTATCGGTTAAACCAATTTGTTTTTTAATTTTTTTAAGCGGCGAATCATCACCTAGCTCCCAAATGTTGTGTGCGTCCGAACCGACAATTACTTTTTGCTCGTGTTTTTTAACAATTTTTATCATTTTTCCCAGGCCTGACAAATTTTCCGGATGCTTTTCTAGCCATCTTTCAACCAGATAGCTTATATTAACCTCTAAAAGGACATTATTCCTGCAGGCCACTTCCGCTACCGCTCCGATATCGGTTTTATAACTGGACATCTTAAAAGGGTGGCTTATAATCTGAACTTTGCCAGATCTAATTAATTTTATTACCGCTTCGGTATTGCGTTTAATTCCTTGCTCTTTAAAAGCAGCTCCTTTATGTAGTCCGGCAATAACATAATCGAGATTTTTTATTGTCCGCTCTAATAAATTTATGCTTCCATTACTGTCAACATCAGCTTCAACTCCTTTAAGCACTCTTATTCCGCTGATAACTTTAGGAATTCTACTAAGTTCACTAAAATATATCTCGCTAACGATTGTTTCAACGTTACCCGGGTCATGGTCGGCAAAACCAATAATTTTCATGCGGTTTTTCTTAGCCTGAATAACATATTCATTAATAGTCGAGTAAGCGTGCCCGCTGGCGATAGTATGTATATGCAAATCAATTTTTAACATAAATATATCTTGTCATTGCGACTTCGGTGAGCTCGGTTCAACTGAGCTCACCGAAGTCAGCCGAACCGAGCGACTGAAAGGAGCGCGGCAATCTCACGTACTTTTTGTTAAATTTAAAGTTTATTTTACAAAAAAGGTTTATTTAAATAAAGTTGTTCGTTAGATTGCTTCGTCGCCACGTCCGCCTCCGCCTCCGCCTCCGCCAGTTGGCGGATGGCGGATGGCGGATGGCGGAACGGACTCCTCGCAATGACAGCTAATTTATTATTTACCAACGATTATTACAAACTCCCCTTTTTGGTCATTAGAACTGGCTTTTATTTTTTCAATAATTTTATCAATCTCCCCGCGATAAACCGTTTCGTGCATTTTTGAAAGTTCGCGGCAAACCACGACTGATGTTAAATTTATCGGCTTAGCTTCTACTGTGCCCTTTTTACTCACTTCCTTATTTTCTTCAGCCGCTTTTTTCAATTCTTCAAGAAATTTAATTATCCGATGTTTTGATTCATACGCCACTACCGGCCATTCGCTCTCCATAATTTTTCGGATAAATGTCTGCCGGCCTTTTTTATGGGGTGAAAAACCCATAAAAATAAACTTATCGGTTGGCATGCCGGAAATTGAAAGTGAAGCGGTTACGGCCGACGGCCCGGGTACGGATTCTATCTTTACCCCGTTAAATAATTCCGCCTCCGGCGGAATTTCGGCTGAGCCGGATTTAACGGGGTGAACAGCGCCATCATTATCTTCTATGCCGAACTCTTCAATAACTCGTTGAATTAATTTACCGCCCGGGTCGGAAATTCCCGGCGTACCTGCATCAGATACCAGCGCCAAATTTTTCCCGGCCGAGAGCATTTTAATAACTTGTTTCATTTTATTTTCGTCCGAATGTTGGTGATAACTGATCGTCAAAGTTTTAATTTTGTAATGATCTAACAATCTTCTAGTAACCCGCGTATCCTCACATAAAATAAAATCAACTTCGCCTAAAATGCGAAGCGCCCTTAAACTTATATCTTCTAAGTTACCGATCGGCGTGCCAACAATATATAAAGTTGCCATAAATTAATTTCTATATTATTTCTTCTTTTCTCTCTTTCACGTATTTAGTCCATTCTTCGGCAATATCAACAAAAATCTTAAACGGCGCTTCAATAATAAAATCCAAAACAAAAACAAAAAAATTGATGCGGGAAAACTTTTCATTAAGCCATTTGCCGACTTCAATAATCGGCACATAAAAGAAATCTATAATAAAGGAAAAAATATTTTCTCGGCTTTCAACAATATACATCTCGCGCGCCACTTTTCTGATTCTTAAACTAAAAAAGCTTACCAAGGTCAAAAAGAAAAGAAAAATTATAATACTGACAAAAGTAAAATGAATTTTATCCAAAAAATAAATTACCAGCCCGAAAGTTATAAAAAAAGTAATAGCATAAATTACGGCAAAAGTGGCGCTAATGCCTTGGCCGCGCTTTAGCGGCTGCCTTAAAACTATCGGCTCTTTGCGTTCTTTCTCTTTAAAGACGATTTCTTCAACGCCTTGAACGATTTTTTGCGTGTTGGCTTCCGACGGCATCCTGGTGCATAGCACTATTAAAAACAATAATAATGGCGGAAAAGTTATATTTATGGCTAAAGAATTATAATTTAAGACTTCGCCCATCCATAAAGTAACCGGCACTTCAAGTATAAAAGCTAAAACCATTTTGGTTAAAAATATATAAATAATACTCCTAATCGCGGCTCGGCGTAATTTTACTTTGGCTTCATGATACCTTTTTTGCGCGAATTTTTTAACTAAGCGAGAAAAGGTCTTGGGATCGCTCTTAAAACTTTCATAAACTCCTACCGGATCATCGCTTACCACATCATTTAAAATCGTAAAATAAACCGCGTAGCGATTAATAATTTTATTTAACTGCGCGGCCAGCGGATGATTCATTTGCGCGCCAATCTCCGATTTTATAGCTTCCAGGCGATCGGCCAAATATTTTATTTCTTGATCACCGGCTTTAACCCAGTTAGCGTTATAATATTTAAGCAGTAAAAATTCCAGCATGTCGTTGTCAAATTTCATAAAAATTCGATGGATGCTAAGATAGATTTGGATTTCTCGGTCTGACTGGTAAACCGAAACGCCCGGCAAAGCGATATGCTCGGACAATAATTCATAGATATTGCCAATAGCGGTTTGCATGACCGGATTAACATTTAATTTTTCTTCAATTTCCGCCGCCGCCAAAGTAAAAATCCATTTACCGATTTTATTTCTGGCTTTTTCATCGGCAATTTTAGGCAAGCCCAAGAGTCTTAACCCTAGATATTTGCTTATCACGGCGGCTATTTCGCCAATCTTGGTTTCCGGCAATTTATTATTCGGCAAATAACCGGCCCTGATTAATTCGACTAATAAATTTTTAGCAACCTCCTCGGCATTAACAGTTTTTAACGAACCCTCTATTACAATCTGCCTTTTTAAATTTCTTAAAATGGAGTTTTTTCTTAACAAATATTCCTCTTTATAATCAACCGAATTGCGGATTTTTTCATAATAAAAAGCCAGCCGGGAAATCAACTCGGAAACTTTTATTTTTGGCGCATCATTATCTTCTTCCGGCTTATTTTTTTCATGGTAAATTACTTGAAATAATTTTTTGGCATTTTCATTGGGAGTAAAAATTACCTCTTCTTTCCTTGAAATAGTTGGATTTAAGGGCATATTATTTATTATCAATTTTATTCTTCTGTTATTAATTTAATATTTATACAATAACATTTATCGCTTAAAAAATCAAGGCGGGAAAATTATCCCGCCTTGATAATTCGCTATTTCATCGTCCGGTTATAATTTAAGATGTTTGGCAATTTCTCTTTTAAGCCACCAGGTCTTATAAGCCAGATAAAAAAACATATAAGCTATGATTATAACCAAAAGCCCTATTACCAGCCTTAGAAAAAAATCCGTCCAAACGATTAAAACCGCGGCCATAACTAAAATAACGCCGGAGACGATAAAATGAATAATCGCGCCGTTTAAGGTCCGTTTAATTTGTTTAAATAAGTTTTGCATAAATTTATAAATTATATAAATTATATATAACAACGACTATATTATATCATTTATTTACAACTTTTAAAATACCCAAAATATCTAACCCCGGCTCAAGGCCGTAAACATAGCCACGCTGGAAAAAAGCATAATAACAAAAGCCAGCCAAAGAAAAGCTTGCGACAGCCGGCCGCTCTTATGCTCACCCATTATTTTTTGATCGCTGGCAATTTTATTAATTAAAAATAAAAGCGGTACGGAAACCAACCCGTTAATCACGGCGGTAAAAACCAAAGCTTTTATCGGATCAACGCCGATATAATTAATCATTAAGCCGATTACCGTGGCCACGATAATCACGCCGTAAAAACCATGCGCCTTTTTAAATTTTAAATTTAGACCTTCCTTCCAGCTAAAAGCTTCGGAGACCGCATAAGAAGCCGAAGCTGAAAGCACCGGAACGGACAAAATGCCCAGGCCGACTATGCCGAAAGCAAAAATAACTTTCGCCCATAACCCGGCGTTAGGAAAAGTATCAACTAAAGGTTCAAGCGCCTTGGCCGCATCAGCCGCGGTTTTCATGTCAACGACACCGTTATTATGAAGCACGGTGCCGGCCACCACGATAATGCACCAAGCCGCGATTTGCGAAAACAGCATGCCTAAAAAATTATCCAACCTTAAATTACGCATGAATTTTTCGCTTAACTTCGGCCGGCCATTATTGAATATATGCTGGCTTTTTTCCTCTTCTATCTCTTCTGAAGCTTGCCAAAAAAACATATAAGGAGAAATCGTGGTGCCAAAAACCGCGACGATAATAAACAAAAAACTAAAACTAAATTCAATGTGCGGCATAAAAGTAGCTTTTATTAATTCCCGCCAAGGATGATTAACCAAAAAAACCGTAATCGGATAAGCAATTAAAGATAAGGCGCACCATTTTAAAACTTTGGCATAAACTTTATACGATAAAAAAATTTCTAAAATTAAAATGAGGGCTGTAAAAAATAAGGCTAAAACGCTGAAATTTAAGGGAATTATCAGTCGGGTGGCTTCAGCCATGGCGCCGATATTGGCGCCGATGTTTATCGTATTAGCGATTAAAATTAAAACTACAGCCAAAAACAAAACTTTTTTGCTGTAATATTGTTTTATAACCGCGGCTATGCCTTTGCCCGTGACCGCGCCGATACGGGCGCAGGCTTCCTGAACCGCGGTGATTAACGGTAGCATGAAAATAACCGTCCAAAGCTGGTTATAGCCGAATTTGGCGCCGGCCTGCGTATAAGTCGCGATGCCGGAAGGATCATCGTCGGCCGCGCCCGTAATCACGCCCGGCCCGATTATTTTAAGAAATTTTTTTATTTTTTGAATTAATTTTACCCCGTTAGAAATTTTCATAATTACCTATTCTTAAAAATTTTACCCGCAAGAAAAACTGTTAATGCGTAATTTCGGCTTAAGGGAAAATTTTAGGGTATAAAAATTTGATTTCTATTTTTTTATTAGCTAAAATTTTGTAATAATTTAAAATCGTCTGTAAATTTAATCTTGCAAACACAAAATTGATTTAAATTTAAGTG
>Ga0265296_1000677_pt1 | contig 47276 bp, 47 predicted proteins | sample MunlanPumphouse1_FD_189073 | JGI IMG/M metagenome (GOLD analysis project Ga0265296, IMG submission 189073) | Groundwater microbial communities from a municipal landfill in Southern Ontario, Canada - Pumphouse #1 | ecosystem: Environmental > Aquatic > Deep subsurface > Groundwater | place... | reverse complement strand
CGCTGGACGATGTGTTCGAAAAGACCGCCTCGAACCTGCAGGAGGTCGCCGCCCGCGGCGGCCCGGTCATCATGATCACGCCGGAAAGGGCTCCGGATCTGCACGGCGCCGGCATCCGCCGCATCCATGCTCCGGACTGCCACCCCCTGATCGCGCCCCTGGTCTACGCCGTGCCGGTCCAGCTGTTGGCCTATTACACCGCCGTCCAGAAAGGCACCGACGTCGATCAGCCCCGCAACCTGGCCAAGTCCGTCACGGTGGAGTGAGGCGCGCCGCGCGGCCCAGGGCCTGAAGATCGAGCAACTCGACGGCGCCGCGACGGACGCGTGCGGCGCCTGCGGCCCGCAGTTCGCTGCAAGCCCCCGACACGCCCGCGCGCCTCACGGCCAGAAGTTCGGCCAGGTCGCTCTGGCGAAGAGCGATCGCCGTCTCGCCGCTGCGATCGTGGATGTCCCAGAGCAGGCCCGCCAGCCGTTCGGCGACGCGCAGGCGAGCGTGGCGTACGATTTCCTCGTGCGCGCTCCTCACCTTGGAGCGCAGGTCCTCGACCGCCAGCGCGGCGACGGCGACCGGGCCCAGCGCGTCGATCAGTCGATGTTGCGGGATCTCGATCTTCCGCCCCGCGCTTAGCCACAGTCCGGCCTCGGGGGCTGGGCACGCCGGTTCAAAACCGATCATCTCGCCTGGTCCGGCCAGTCCCAGCGCGACGCCGTCCCCACCCCGGCGGCGCGCCACCACGCCTTCGACAATCAAGGTGACGATGCGAACCTCGCCGCGGTCCGACGCCACCGTATCCCGCGCGGCCGCCGGCACGGCCTGGCCCGCGTCCATGGCTCCAAAGCCGAACTGGGAGAGAACCGATGGAGCGTGGGAAGATGCGAGCATGTCCCATGCTCGACGCCGAACCTCGCTGCCACGCTATAACATGCGTTAAGTCGTCACACCGGTTCGCGCTGGAGGCGAAGATAGGTCGGGTCGAACTCGGCGATTTCCGCCAGGCGATGCCAGTCCAGAATCTCTATACGCCCCCCGGCCCACTGGACCACGGCTTCCCCCCGCAGTTCCGTGATCAGCCGGCTGACGTGCACGGTCGACAGACCGAGCGAATCGCCCAGCATGGCCTGGGTCAGCGGCAGGTCGAAGGTCAGGCCGTCGGCCTGGCCCGCCGCCTGGAGCCTGAGGTAAAGCTCGCACACCAGATGGGCCAGATGGCCCAGCCCGCTGCGCCGCCCCATGGCGACCAGCCACTGGCGATGGATCGCCGCGTCGATGATCGTGTCCAGGCACAGAAGCCGGCTGAGATGGGGATGGTGCTCCGTCAGCTGGATCAGGCTGACGTGGGACGCATTGGCCACGACACAGTCGGTCAGTGCGAGAACGCCATGGTCCATCTGCTTCATCAACAGGCTGTGCAAGTCGATGAAGTCGCCCGCCACATTGATCTCGGTGATCTGGCGCCCGCCGTCCCTCAATGTCGAGTAACGGGCCGAGAAGCCGGCGATCAGCAGGGTGCTTTGTTGAGGGTGACTGTGCTCGTGCACGATGTCGATCCCAGCGCGCACGGTTCGCGGCGCGCCCAGGACGTGCTGAAGCGCCGCAACCTCCGTCGCAGACACCGAGTCACGCAGCGACAGCTTTTCGACCAGGGTCGTGATTTTCGCGGCCGTCGGGGGCGTAGCGGTCATCCGCCGGCCTCGGCGAGGGTCCAGCCGCTCGGCGCCGCGTCGGACGCCTGGGCCGTCACGCTGACGACGGTCCGGCCGTCGGCGTCGGTGACGATGACGCTGAACGAGCGGGTCGCCCAGAACCCCGCCCCTCGATAGCGCAGGATTTCACCCAGCACGGTGACGGCCTCCTCGCGAGCGGCGTCAAGATCGGCCAGGTCCTCGCCCTGGTCGTCGCGAATCCGACCGCCGTTCTCGGTGTGAAAATAATAGCGCGGCAATCGCTCCTCCAGCATCAGATCAGGGGAGAAGCGGTCAGCCAGTCGATTGGTTCAGTCCACTAACCGTATGTTTTCTTGGAAGTCGAGGAAGCCTAACAGTCTGCGCTCCGCCCGCCCTTCAAAAGGCCATGGAGGTAACGACCGTAGATATTGCCTCCGAATTTGCTCGCGAGTTCTTCCAGCCGCCCTGCATCTATGAAGCCCTGCTGGTAAGCGATTTCCTCGGGGCAGGCGATCTTGAAGCCTTGGCGCTTCTCGAGCACGCGGACCAGTTCGGCGGCCTCCAGAAGGCTGTCGGGGGTCCCTGTGTCGAGCCATGCATATCCACGACCCATGATCTCGACCGACAGCATCCCGCGTTCGAAATAGGCGCGATTGACATCGGTGATCTCCAGCTCGCCCCGCGCCGACGGCCTGAGCCCCCGGGCGATCTGGACGACATCGGAGTCATAGAAATACAGGCCGGTGACGGCCCAGTTGGATTTGGGCTTCAGGGGCTTCTCCTCGATCGACAGCGCGCGCATGCGGTCATCGAATTCGACCACGCCATACCGTTCCGGATCGTTGACGTGATAGGCGAATATCGTCGCCCCCTCCGGCCGCGCCATGGCGCGGGTGAACAGGTCCGTGATGCCGTGGCCGTAATAGATGTTGTCGCCCAGGATCAGGGCCGACGGACTGTCGCCGACGAAGTCCGCGCCGATGATGTAGGCCTGGGCCAGCCCGTCGGGACTGGGCTGGACCGCGTACTGGATCTCCATGCCCCACTGGGAACCGTCGCCGAGCAGGGCCTGGAAGCTGGGCGTGTCGCGCGGGGTGGAGATGATCAGCACCTCGCGGATGCCGGCCAGCATCAGGGTCGACAGCGGATAGTAGATCATCGGCTTGTCGTAGACCGGCATCAGCTGCTTGGAGGTGACCAGGGTCATCGGATGCAGGCGGGCGCCTGATCCTCCGGCCAGGATGATGCCCTTCATGGGAGGGTCCTTTCGGCGTGGAGTTCGTGGACAATCTCGGCGACGGCGGCCTGCCAGGGGCGGGGCGCGATGCCGTAGTCACGGGTCAGTTTGGCGGTGGACAGGCGCGAGTTCGACGGGCGCTTGGCCGGGGTCGGGTAGTCGGACGAAGGAATGGCCTCGACCGTGGCGGACGGACCGCCGGTCGCGGCGCTGAGGGCGAAGATCTCGCCGGCCAGTCCGGCCCAGGTGGTCTCGCCGGCGTTGACGAAATGGTAGACGCCGGTCGGGGCGTCCGCATCGGCGATCATCTTCAGCGCGATGGTCTTCAGGGCGGCGGCGATGTCGCGCGCCGAGGTCGGGCAGCCGTGCTGGTCGCCCACCACCCGCAACGCCGGTCGGTCGGCGGCGAGGCGCAGCATGGTCTTGAGGAAGTTGGCGCGGTGGGCGCTCAGCACCCAGGCGGTGCGGAGCACGACCGAGCGCGGATTGCCGGCGCGCACCGCAAGTTCGCCCGCCAGCTTGGAGGCGCCATAGGCGCCCAGCGGTCCGACCGGATCGGTTTCGACATAGGGAACCGGCTTGGACCCGTCGAACACATAGTCGGTCGAGACCTGGATCAGCGGGATGCCGGCCTCGCGCGTAGCGTCGGCCAGGACCGCCGGGCCCATGGCGTTGGCGGCGAAGGCGGCGGCGACCTCCGTCTCGGCCTTGTCCACCGCCGTGTGGGCGCCGGAGTTGATCACGGCGGCGAAGCGAGCCGCGGCGAAGGCGGCCCGCACCGAGGCGGCGTCGCTCAGGTCCAGCTCGTCCCGCATCGGCGCGTGCAGCACGACGCCCTCGGGCCAGGCGGCGGCCTGGAGCTCCAGCCCCACCTGACCGGCCCCGCCCGTGATCAGGATGTGGACCGGATCAGCCATGGGCGACCCCGAGACGCTGGGTCGCGTAGCGAGCGTCCAGGATGTCCTGCCACCAGGATGGGTTCTCCAGATACCAGGTCACGGTCCGCTCGATCCCTTCCTCGAAAGTCACCGACGGGACCCAGCTCAGGTCGGCGCGGATCTTGGAGGCGTCGATGGCGTAGCGATGATCGTGGCCCGGCCGGTCGGTCACATAGGTGATCTGATCGGCGTATTGGCCCTCGGCCTTGGGCCGCAGCCGATCCAGGATCGAACAGATGGCCGTGACCACCTCGATATTCTTCCGTTCGGCGTTCCCCCCGACATTATAGGTCTCGCCGGGCGTGCCGGTCTCGAACACAGCCTGGAGGGCGCGGGCGTGGTCGTCGACGAACAGCCAGTCGCGCACGTTCGACCCGTCGCCATAGACCGGCAGGGGTTCGCCGTTCAGGGCCCGGATGATGATCAGCGGGATCAGCTTCTCGGGGAAATGATAGGGGCCGTAATTATTGGAGCAGTTGGTCACCAGCACCGGCAGGCCGTAGGTGTGGCCCCAGGCCCGCACCAGATGGTCGGCCCCCGCCTTGGACGCCGAATAGGGCGAGCGGGGATCGTAGGGGGTGGTCTCGGTGAAGAAGCCGTCCTCGCCCAGCGAGCCGAACACCTCGTCGGTCGAGATGTGGTGGAAGCGGAAGGCCGATTTGGCGGCCGCGTCCAGCGCGCGCCAGTAACCGAGGGTCTGGTTCAGCATGACGAAGGTGCCGACCATATTGGTCTGGATGAAGGCGTCCGGCCCGTCGATTGATCGATCCACATGACTCTCGGCCGCCAGGTGGGCGACCACGTGGGGTTTGAACTCATTCAGCGCCTTGGATACGGCCTCGGCGTCGCAGATGTCGGCCTGGACGAAGGAATAGCGGTTGCTGGACGCCATCGTCTCCAGCGCGCTGAGCCCGCCGGCATAGGTCAGCTTGTCATAGACCAGGACCTCATGGTCCGTGTGCTCGATCAGCCGCCGCACCAGGGCCGAGCCGATGAAACCGGCGCCGCCGGTGACCAGGATACGCATCAACGCACTGTCCCTGGAGCAGTCAGGGGTGCGAGCGGCCAGCCGTCGTATTCGAAGGGACTCTCGAATTCGGCAAGGGCCGGCAGGCCCTGGTCCTTGTCGGACAGGACTGCGCCCGAGGCCGGCAGCGGCCAATTGATGCCGATATTCGGATCGTTCCAGGCTACCCCGCCCTCACAGTCCGGCGAATAGATGTCGGTCACCTTGTAAGCGACCTCCACATCCGGCTCGAGGGTGACGAGGCCGTGGGCGAAGCCGATCGGCACGAACAACTGCTCACCCCCCTTCGCCGTCAGTAGGGCGGCGACGTGCCGACCATAGGTCGGCGACCCGCGCCGGATATCAACGGCATAGTCCATGATCGATCCCCGGACGCATCGAACCAGCTTAGCCTGAGCATGCGGCGGGCGCTGATAATGCAGCCCCCGGATGGTGCCCTCGAACGCTGAGAATGACTGGTTGTCCTGCACGAAGCGCGAGCCGATGCCGATCGCCAGCGCCGCGTCCTCGGAATAGGTCTCCATGAACCACCCGCGCGCATCGCCGAAACGGGCGGGACGGATCAGGACAGGCAGATGCTCGCCCGAAGTGGAACCGCTGCCGCCTTGTGCATTCATGCCGTGCATAGTCTCCCCGTGCTCCCCTGGGCTCCCGACGAGACGTAGGGACGCGCACGGCGCCTTGGAATGCGAACCTACGACAAGCAGGCGGATATGTCCCCCAGAGACGCGCACAGAAAAGCCCTTCGCCCGACACGGCCGCCCTCCAGCGGGGAGGGCGGCGCTGCCATCACGGCGGGATTCGCTCACCCTCGTCGCCGAGTTCGGCCAGGATGAGCGAGGCCTTCGTCCATTCGGTCTGCGGCCAAGCCTGGCGCGGCGGCGGCCGCCTGACGCCGAAGCCCGATGCCCTTCTGGCCAAAGGCGTGGAACTGGCGCGCGACTTCGACGGCAGACGCATCGTTGCGGGCGCGGCCGTACCGGGCCGGCAACCTGCCATTCGAACTGGTGCCCGGCTCGACCGCCAGATGGCCGAAGTCAGATTTCTTGGTTAAAGGCGCCGATCTCGGAATAGGCGGCGAGGCGGGGCTTGATCTCCTTGCGGAACAGGTCGCGCATGTCGTCCTCGGATCGCATGCTCTCGACCACCACCACCAGTTCGGGCTTGTTCGAAGAGGCGCGGACCAGGACCCAGGAACCATCCTCCAGGTGCACCCGGACGCCGTTGACGGTGATGGCCTCCAGGATCTTGCGACCCAGGATTTCGCCGCCGGCGGCGGCCAGGTCGGAATATTCCTTCACGATCCGCTCCAGCACCCCGTACTTCAGCTCGTCGCCGCAATGGGGCGACATGGTCAGGCTGGTCCAGGCGTCGGGCAGGGCGGCTTTCAGTTCACTGAGCGTCTTGCCCGGATTGCGGTCCAGCATGGCCAGGACCGCGCCGGCGGCCACCAGGCCGTCGTCGTACCCATGGCCCAGATCGCCGGCCATGAAGAAGTGGCCCGACTTCTCGAACCCGGCCAGGGCGCCCAGTTCGGCGGTCTTGCGCTTGATGTAGGAGTGGCCCGTCTTCCAGTAGACCACCTCGGCGCCATTGGCCTTGAGGATCTCGTCGGTCTTGTAGAGGCCGGTCGATTTCACATCGACCACGAAGGTGCTGTCCGGATAGACCTTGGACAGGTCGCGGGCCAGCATCAGGCCGATCTTGTCGGCGAAGATCTCCTCGCCCGTATCGTCCACCACGCCGCAGCGATCACCGTCGCCGTCGAAGCCCAGGGCCAGGTCGGCGCCCGTCTCGCGCACCCGCTGGGCCATCTGCACCAGCATGGCGTGGTCTTCGGGGTTCGGATTGTATTTGGGGAAGGTGTAGTCGAGGTCGGTGTCCATCTCGATCACCTCGACGCCCATCCGCCGCAAGGCGTCGGGGGCGAAGGCGCCGGCCGTGCCGTTGCCGCAGGCGCAGACGACCTTCAGCGGGCGCTTGATCTGCACCTTGGAGGCGACGTCGGCCACATAGGTCTCGCGGAAGCCCTCGACACGGACCAGTTTCCCGCCCGGCCGGGCCATGCCCTCGCCGTTCAGCACGATCTGCTTCAGCCGGCCCATCTCCTCGGGGCCGAAGGTCAGAGGCTTGTTCGCCCCCATCTTCACCCCGGTCCAGCCGTTCTCGTTGTGGCTGGCCGTGACCATGGCCACGCAGGGCGCGTCCAGTTCGAACTGACCGAAATAGGCCATGGGCGACAGAGCCAAGCCGACGTCCAGAACCTCCATCCCGCCTTCCAGCAGGCCCAGGATCAGCGCCTGTTTGACGCTTAGGCTGTAGCTGCGGAAGTCATGGCCGGTGACGATCTTCGGCGCGACGCCGATCTCGTGGACATAGGTGGCCAGACCCAGACCCAGGGCCTGGATGCCGAGGAGGTTGATCTCCCTCTCCAGGATCCAGCGGGCATCGTACTCACGGAATCCGGTCGGCTTGACCAAGGCCTCAGTCTCATAGGCGGCCGTGTTCGGCTTAAGGTCTTGGCGGGGCTTGAGCATGGGGCCTCGGTGTGCGGAAAAGGTTTGGTTAAGGGGCGTGCGCTGGTCGACGATTTGGTGCCGACCCAAACCATATCATCAGGCGGCCGCGCGCTTGCGGATGCGGGCGATGCGGCGCAGGCGGCGCCAGAAGCGGCCGCGTTCGGGCTCGGGATAGGGCTGCAGATTCTCGACGAACTGATCCGCCGAGGCGCGCCAGCTGAACTTCTCCGCATAGGCGCGCACGACCTTGCGGTCGAGTTCGAGGCACTTCAGGCAGGCCGTCTTCAGGTCCTCGTCGATCGCGCCGGCGTTCGAGCCGGGGATGATGTCGATGGGGCCGTGGGCCGGATAGGCGGCGACGGGCGTGCCGGCGGCCATGGCCTCTAGGATCACCAGGCCGAAGGTGTCGGTCCAGCTTGGGAAGACGAAGACATCGGCGTCACGGAAACAGCGAGCCAGTTCGTCGCCGAACCGTGCGCCCAGGAACTTGGCCTCGGGATATTTTTCCTGAAGCTCCGCGCGGGCCGGACCGTCGCCGACGACGATCTTGGTGCCCGGAAGGTCCAGTTCGAGGAAGGCCTCGATGTTCTTTTCCACCGCCACCCGGCCGACGTTCAGGAAGAAGGGACGGGGCCAGTCCTTTCCGCCCATCTGGTCGTAGATGCGCTCCAGATCGGGGTGGAACATCTCGGTGTCCACGCCGCGGGACCAGGGCGAGACGTTCTTGAACCCATGCTCGACCAGTTCGTCACGCAGCGTCGGGGTCGCCACCATCAGCCGGCCCGACGGCTTGTGGAACCATTTCATATAGGCGTAGCCGACCTGGACCGGGATCGGGAACCGGGCGGAGACATATTCGGGGAATTTGGTGTGGTAGCTGGTCGTGAACGGCAGCTTCCATTCCACGCAGATGCGGCGCGTGGCGATGCCGATCGGACCCTCGGTGGCGATATGCACGGCCTCGGGTTCGAACGCCCGGAGCATCTCGCGAATTTCTTCCTCCGCGCCCAGAGCCAGCCGGATTTCCGGATAGGTCGGGCAGGGGATGGTCTTGAACAGGCTGGGTTCGATGACCTCGACCTCGTGACCCATGCCGCGGCATTCCGCGACGGTGCGGGTCAGGGTGCGGACGACGCCGTTGACCTGAGGTTCCCAGGCGTCGGTGGCCAGAACGATGCGCATGGAGGCGGGCGGACCCTGAGCCGTTGAGTAAGGGCGGAACTTCTAGACGGTTCGGATGACGAAGGCGAGACGGTCGTGGGTGTTTGAGTAGGGGAAACCCCTATGAGAGGCGAAGGGCCGGGATCCTGTCGGGCTCCAGCGTGCCCAGGGTCTCTCTCGTCTGAACATAGGCGGCCATGATGTGGTAAAAGGAACTGGCCGGCGCGGGCTCGTCGATGAATTTACCCCCTTCCAGCATCTTGTCATGCCAGAGGCCCTGCGGCGTCAGATAGCGCCATAGCGCCCTCTGGGCTCTGGCGGCCTGTTCGAGGCAAAGAGCGCGCCGGCCGTCGTCGCTGAGCGAGGCCAGGATGAGGGAGGCCTTCAACCATTCTGTCTGGGGCCAGAGGCGCGCGCGCGGGCTTCTTACGCCGCCGTCGATGTTCATGGCGTCGATGGCGATGCCGCGTTTGAGATCGACGCCCTTGAGGCCCGCTTCATAGAGCCGCCAAGCGTCGGCGAGGACGGCCGGGTCCGCGCGTTTTCGGCCGTACCGCGCCATCAGCCAGGCCCATTCGAACTGGTGTCCCGGTTCCACCAGCCGCCCATCGTCGCCCGAAGCGGGGGTCCAATCCTGCTGGAAGAATTCACGCAAGCAACCGGTGTCCGGGTCGATGAAGCGGGCGCGCGCCAGGGTGACGATGCGGTCGGCGAGCGCGGCCCAGGCCTGGTCTCCGCCGGTTTCTTCCCAGGCCAGCGCCGCTTCCAGAAGATGCATGTGGGCGTTGGACTGATAGGGATGGCCGCCGTGTTCTGTCAGTCCCCCTTGGCTGTCTGCACGTTCCAGCAGGAGGTCGCGCACCGCTGCGGCTTCGACCTCGAGTTCCGGCGCGCGTGTCGCATCCGCTACGCAGGCCAGGGCGAAGATAAGGAAGGCCTGATCATAGACCATCGCTGTTTCGTCGAGGGGCGAACCGTTCGCAGCCAGCAGGGTTCGCATCTGGCCGTCAGATCGAAGATAGACGGCCCGCAAACGATCCAGGCCGGTGGCGACCACCGCCTTCCAGGGACCTCGCCAGCCTTGACGCCCCGCCTCGGCATAGACCTGCAGCTGGCGCGCCTGGACACGGGCCCGGCGCGATGTGGCGACCTGCCTTCCGTCCAAGGCGACCACCTCTTCGAAACCGCCCGTCGCATCCTGACCCAGGCTGGACCAGACGGGAAGAGCAGCCTGTCGGAGCCAGGTCGTCAGCCGCGCAGCGCCAGTGTCGAGGGATTCCGGAGCATTGGCGGGTGGGAAGTCGAGATGCTGAGGCGACAGCTTGCGCAGCCGTTCCACCACCTTCTTGACGTCCTGGCTCTTGCGAAGGTCGGTCACCAGCACGGCATCGCGTTCGACGATAATGCCAATGTCCTTGAGGCCGATGGCCGCGACCATCACGCCGTCGCAGGCTCGAACCAGGCAGCCTTCCGAATCTTCCAGGATGTGCAACCCCACGCTGCCTTCGCCCGACGCGTGGACCGAATCCCAGGCGCCGAGATCCGACCATTCGAAACGAACCGGCAGAACCGAGGCGCGGCTTGTCTTCTCCATGACGGCGTAGTCGATGGAAATCTTGGGGGCTGAGGTGAAGCCCGACCCAAGCAGGACGCAGGGGCCGTTGATCTCGGCCTGATCCAGTGCGGTATGAACCGCCTCTCCAACGGCTGCGGCCCGATCCAGTATCTCGCGAACGAGTACGTCGGCCCGGACGATGAAATTGCCGCTGTTCCAGAGATAGCCTTCGGAAATATACCGTCGGGCGGTCGCTTGATCCGGCTTTTCGACAAAGGCGGAGATCTCCGACAAGGCTGGCCCGGAGGGGGCGATATAGCCATAGGCCGACGAGGGTTCTGTCGGAACCACGCCCAGGGTGACGATACGCCCAGCCACAGCCGCAGAAACAGCCTCTTTCACCGACCGGCGAAACGCCTCGTCGTCAGGAATGTGGTGGTCTGAAGCCACGAACAGATTGACGGCGTCTGAAGCGCGGCGGCAGGTCCATAGAGCGGCGGCGGCCATGGCGGCGGCCGAGTCACGCCCCTCAGGTTCGAGCAGGATGACCGCGCTGGCCCCGATCTGCTCCAATTGCTCCAAGATCGTCTTTCTGTGTGCGACGCCGCCGACCACGATAAGTTCGCCGGAGCCGTCCGCCAAGTCGATCACGCGAGCGACCGTTTCCTGAAACAGCGAACGATTTCCAGCGAGTGGAATGAATTGCTTGGGAAGTGACGGTCGTGACGCAGGCCACAGGCGCGTTCCTGAACCGCCACACATGATAACCGGGTAGATTGTCGCCATGATCAACGCCGTGAACTGTCAGGGAGTGTCCCCCTATTAGGGGCGCCGCATCGCGTCGTCACCTTCTTTGGCGACCCGAAGTTGCGATAGGCTAAGGTAGACTCACGAGGTGCCTTATGATCGCCTCGCTAAAGCGGCAGCACCGTCGTCGACTTCACCTCTTCCAGCACCGCATAGGTCCGGGTCTCCCGCACGCCCGGCATACGCACCAGGACGTCGCCCAGGAAGGCACGGTAGGCGTCCATGTCACCGACCCGGGCCTTGATCAGATAGTCGAAGCCGCCGGCGACCATATGGCATTCCAGCACCTCGGGCTGGCTGCGGACGGCGGCGGCGAAGGCTTCGAAGACGTCGCCGGTGGTGCGATCCAGCAGGACCTCGACGAAGATCAGCAGATCGCGGCCGACCTTGGCCGGGTCGATCATGGCGGCGTAGCCGGTGATGATCTTCTTTTCGCGCAGCCGCCGGACCCGTTCGAAACAGGCGGCGGGCGACAGGTTGCACTGCCGCGCCAGCTCGGCGTTGGACAGCCGGCCGTCGGTCTGGAGCACCCGCAGGATGCGGCGGTCGACGGCGTCTATATCGATCATCGGAAATCGAGGCTCTACACCGAACGATCTTCGGTCAGGCCTCGTATCATACGAAGCACCTTCAATGAACTCCGGCCTATACGGCGGAAATCCACAGGATTTTCCGCCGATGACCTCGCCCGTTTTCACGCCCACGAGCCTGGCCGCCTGGGACGGCCTGGACACGCACAAGTTCCGCGACGAGCGTGAAGCCGTCGCCGCCAACCTGGCCCGGACGCCGCTGGACGCCGCCGAGCGCGCCGCCGTGGTGGCGGAGGCGACGGCCCTGGTCGAGCACGCCCGCCGCAGCCAGAAGAAACAGGGGGTGGTCGAGAGCTTCCTGCAGCAGTTTTCGCTGGGCACCCGAGAGGGTCTGGCCCTGATGTGTCTGGCCGAGGCCCTGTTGCGTGTTCCGGACGAAGAGACGCGCGACCGGCTGATCGCGGAAAAGATCGGCTCGGCCGACTGGGCATCGCATCTGGGCCAGTCCGACAGCCTGTTCGTCAACGCCTCGACCTGGGGCCTGATGCTGACCGGGAAACTGGTCGATGTCGATGACGAGGCCCGCAGCGACCTGCCCGGCTTCCTGAAGCGGATCGCCGGGCGATTAGGCGAGCCTGTCATCCGCCAAGCCGTGGCGACCGCCGTCAAGATCATGGGCGAACAGTTCGTGGTCGGCCGCACCATCCAGGGCGCGCTGAAGCGGTCGAACAAGGAAGGCTGGCTGTGCAGCTTCGACATGCTGGGCGAGGGCGCCAGGACCCTGGCCGACGCCGACCGCTACGAAAAGATCTACGCCGACGCCATTGAGGCGGTCGGCAAGACCTCGAAGGGCCAGGGGCCCGAGCACGGCCACGGCGTTTCGGTGAAACTGTCGGCCCTGTCGCCCCGCTACGAGGCGACGCACGAGCACGACGTCTGGGCGACCCTCTATCCCCGCATCCTGCGTCTGGCCCAGATCGCGGCCAGATACGACATCAACTATACGATGGACGCGGAAGAGGCGGACCGCCTGGCCCTGTCGCTGAAACTGCTGGACCGGCTGGCGCATGAGCCCAGCCTGGGCGGCTGGACCGGCCTGGGTCTGGCGGTGCAGGCCTATCAGAAGCGCGGTCTGGAGACGGTCGAACGGGTCGCCGACCTGGCGCGCCGCTCGGGCCGGCGGCTGATGGTGCGCCTGGTCAAGGGCGCCTATTGGGACACCGAGATCAAGCGCGCCCAGGTCTTCGGCCGCACCGACTATCCGGTCTTCACCACCAAGGCGGCGACCGACCTGAACTATCTCGTCTGCGCCAAGGCCATGATCAAGGCGGCGCCGGCCATCTATTCCCAGTTCGCCAGCCACAACGCCCACACCCTGGCCGCCGTGCGCCGCATGGCCCGCGACCGGGGCGTGGCCGTCGAGCACCAGCGGCTGCACGGCATGGGCGAGGCGCTTTACGATGCGGCGCACGAGGCCTGGGCCGATGAGACCGTCATCGTCCGCGCCTATGCCCCCGTCGGCGGGCACGAGGAGCTGCTGCCCTATCTGGTGCGGCGCCTGCTGGAAAACGGCGCCAACTCCTCCTTCGTCCACGCCCTGCTGGACGAGCGCGTGCCCGCCTCGGCCGTCGCGGCTGATCCCATCTCCCTGGTCGAGCAAGCGCCCGACCGTCACCCCAAGATTCCGGTTCCGCAAGACATGTACGGCGATCGTCAGAACTCCCTCGGCCGCGACTATTCCCAGGCCGCCGACCGTGAAGCCCACGCCCGCGCGCTGGAAGGGATCGACCGCGAGAAGCTTACGTCCGGCCCCATCATCGGCGGCAAGCTGCGGGCCGGGATCAACCCCCAGGCCGTGACCAATCCGTTCGACCGATCGCAGGTGCTGGGGCATGTGTCGGAAGCCGAGGCCGCCGACATCGACGCCGCCGTCGACGCCGCCGCCCATGCCCAGATCCAATGGGATCGCCAAGGCGGCGCCAAGCGCGCCGTCGTCCTGCGCGCCATGGCCGATGCGCTGGAGGCCGATCTCGACCGTCTGGTCGCCCTGCTCAGCCGCGAGGCGGGCAAGACCCTGAACGACGGCGTCGCCGAGGTGCGCGAGGCCGCCGACTTCTGCCGCTACTACGCCCTGCTAGCCGAACGCGACTTCGCCGCCCCCCAGACCCTGAAGGGGCCGACCGGCGAGACCAACCAGCTGATCCTGCACGGACGCGGCGTCTTCGCCTGCATCAGCCCGTGGAACTTCCCCCTGGCCATCTTCACCGGCCAGATCGCAGCCGCCCTGGCCGCCGGTAACGCCGTCCTGGCCAAGCCCGCCGAACAGACCCCCCTGATCGCCGCCGAGGCCGTACGCCTCTATCACAAGGCCGGGCTGACCCCCGACCTGCTGGCCCTGGTCCCAGGGCGCGGCGAGACGGTGGGCGCGGCCCTGGTCACCCATCCGGGCGTCGACGGCGTCGCCTTCACCGGCGGAACCGACACGGCCGCCGCCATCAACCGTTCTATCGCCGCCCGCACCGGCGCCATCATCCCCTTCATCGCCGAGACCGGCGGCCTGAACGGCATGTTCATCGACACCACGGCGCTGAAGGAACAGGTCATCGACGACGTGATCCAGTCGGCCTTCGGCTCGGCCGGTCAGCGCTGCTCGGCCCTGCGCGTCCTCTATGTGCCCAAGGACTCGGCCGACGCCCTGATCGAGGGGCTGAAGGGCGCCCTGGCCGTCCAGACCGTCGGCGATCCCGCCGATCCCAAGACCGACATCGGCCCCGTAATCGATCCTGAATCCCGCCGCGCCCTGGAAGCCCACGTCGAACGCCTGGCCCGCGACGCCAAGATCATCGCCCGCGCCGACCTGCCGCTGGGCTCGGAAAAGGGCGACCTTTTCGCCCCCACCATCGCCGAAATCCCCACGCCCGACTTCCTGGAGCGCGAGGTCTTCGGCCCAATCTTGCACATCTACCGCTACGACTCGGCCGACCTGAAGTCGGTCGCCGGCAAGCTCGCCGCCCGAGGCTACGGCCTGACGCTCGGCGTCCACAGCCGCATAGAAGCCTTCGCCGCCGAGGTGGTCGACCTAGTCCCCGCCGGCAACGTCTACGTCAACCGTTCGATCACCGGCGCCGTGGTCGGGGTGCAACCTTTCGGCGGCGAAGGCCTTTCAGGCACCGGCCCCAAGGCGGGCGGACCCAACAGCCTGATCCGCTATGCGGCTGAAAAGGCGATCAGCGTGAACATCGCGGCCCAAGGCGGCGATCCGGTCTTGTTGAATTTGTGAACGGCTGACGAGTGCGATGCGGGATTGCAGTTGGCGAAGGTTCATCAAGGGGCTAGAAGCCCGCTGCGTATCGCGCGTGGGGAGCCCCCCATATTTGCTAGCTGCGCGTTAGGTGCTGTCTTAGGAAGGCTGGATAATAGTGTTGACGCGCCAGCGAATTTTCCCCCCTTCGCATCATGGAACGGTTATTGGCGCCTTGATGATGCGCGAGATCATCACGCGCTATGGTCGTGAAGGTTTGGGTTTTCTCTGGCTTGTGGCCGAGCCACTAATGTTTTGCCTGTTTGTTCTGGTTCTCTGGTCTTTCATAAAGCCGGAGTATGAGCATGGTATACGCCTCGGTGCATTTGTGATGACGGGCTATATGAGCATGTTGCTTATCCGTCATGTTACATCAAGTTCGATGGCTGCCATTCAAGCCAACGTGGGGTTAATATATCACCGACAAATATCGGTTCTTCACATATATATATCGCGAGCAATGTTGGAGATACTTGGAACAAGTATCGCGTTTGTTGTTGTTTACTTAATATTGCTAACCCTTGGTCAGGTTTCCCTGCCACACGATATGCTGAAGATACTGGGCGGTTGGTCTATTTTGGCTGTGCAATCTACCGGCTTGGCTTGGATTTTGGCTGCTCTCGCCCTTCGGTCGGATGCCGTTGAAAGGATCGTGCCTGTACTTCAGTATGGGTTGATTCCTGTTTCGGGCGCATTTGTCATGGCTGCTTGGCTTCCTCAAGAGTATAGAGACATTCTTCTGATTGTTCCGTTTCCCCACGCGGTGGAAATGGTTCGTGCTGGAGTCTTCGGAGAGTTCGTTCCTACCTATTACAATGTATCGTATGCACTGTTCTGGGCTTTGGGCATGAACTTGCTGGCGCTTTTGCTGCTTGCTCGCGCCAGACACCATTTAGAAGCCGAATAGGCCTAATCTGATCGATGGCAACGATGAAAAATAAAATCGAATACTTAGGTCGGGTGGACGAAATTACGGCGCGGACAAGAAAAGTGCGGCCATTTCCTCGTGTGCCGCTATCGTTTCTGATCGTGGTCGTCCTGCCCACGGTCGTTGCATTTATCTACTACATGTTCATTGCTGCTCCGCAGTATGTATCCGAAGCGCGTTTTATCGTTCGTGCGCCCGCGCAGGATCAGCCATCGTCTTTTGACATGGCGCTTCAAGGGGTTGGCCTCTCGAGCAACCAAACCGATGTCTTCGCAGTGCACGAGTATATTGATTCTCGTGACGGGCTTGCCGAACTGTCTCGCCGCGTAAATCTGCCGGCCATATTGGGGCGGTCCAAGCGAGACTTTCTGGCGCGTTATCCCATGCCTTGGGAGGCGCAGAGCCAGGAGGGACTGTTCAAGGCCTATGGGCGGTTTGTTACAGTTGGTTATGATTCCACGAAGGGCATCAGCACTTTACGGGTTAGGGCTTTCGATCCCAAGGATGCGCAGCGCATGTCACTGGCGCTCCTCGATGGGGGGGAGCGCCTCATCAATCGCCTTAATGACCGAGCCTACCGCGACGCCCTTCAGGAAGCCGGGGTTGTAGTGGCGGAGGCGGAGGCGCGTCTCTCCGGATCCCAGAATGCTCTAGCGACTTTCAGAAACCGCGAGCAGTTCATTGATCCTGGCCGAACAGCACTTGAAGGCACTTCGTTGATAGGAGACCTGATGGGGCAGGCGGCGACCCTGCGAGCTGAGCGGTCGCAGCTTGTGGAGCAGGTCCCAAATAGCCCTCAGATTCTGATACTGGAGGCGAGAATCCGCGCCTACGAGCAGCAAATCGAAGTGGAGCGCGCAAAACTGGCGGGGGCGGCAACTTCGCTTGCCCCCAAAATCGGTGTTTACGAACGTCTCGTTCTGGATCGAGAAATGGCCGATCGGAGTGTCGCACAGGCGCGCAGCGCCTATGAATCCGCTGAACGCCAGGCTCGGAACCAGCGGCTTTATCTCCAGCGTATAGTCGAACCGGGAGCCCCGGACTCCTCAACCTACCCACACCGATGGCTTGCCCTGCTGGCGGTTTTTGCAACAGCCCTCGCCGCCTACGGATTGGGTTGGCTCATAGTGGCGAGCGTATCTGAGCATCGGCAAGGCTGATGACCTTCGGTGTCGTGATCGAGGACCTTACCATGAGGTTCCCCGGTAGCGCGGGGGGGAGAGCTGTTTTTGAGAACCTCTCTCTGACGTTGGGGCGGCAAGAACGTCTAGCTCTTCTGGGGCGAAATGGTCAGGGAAAGTCGACGCTCATAAAGCTCTTGGGGGGCGTCATCCCCCCCACTTCTGGGCGCATTACATGGGGAATGCGTCCCTCATGGCCGATCGGCTTTGGGGGCGGTTTCCAAGGCAGCCTGTCCGGCTTGGATAATATTCGCTTTTTGAGCCGCATCTATGACGTTGATCGTCGCGAGGCCCTAGTTCGAGTGGAAAACTTTGCAGAGCTTGGTATTGCACTCAAGCAGCCCGTTAAACACTACTCGTCCGGCATGCGGGCGAGATTAGCTTTTGGCTTGTCGTTGGCGTTTGATTTCGATTGCTACATGATTGACGAGATCGTGGCTGTCGGTGATGCGCGTTTCCAGCAGAAATGTAGGGAAGAGCTTTTCGAGAAACGCGCGAACCACGCGTTCATTATGGCGTCTCATGATGTGGGCTTGGTCCGAGAAACATGTGATCGTGCTATCATTATAGAAAGCGGCCAAGCTAAGATGTTCGACGACATCGATGAGGCGCTGGAAATATACCACTGGCTAAGAACGGCATGAACCAGCTTGTCGGCCCTGTAATTTTCATCGTGCCTGGTATGCAGGCGAGGGCATGGATTGAGGCGTTGAAGGTGGCCGCCGCCCGGCGAGGTCTCACCTATATGGAGGATTGGGGAGCGGGGACCGACGTTCAATATCCAACTGTCGGTGTGACCGTGGTATGGACGGAAATTTTGCCAAGCACGGGGGTGACGGTCGTAATTGCGCCTGATGAAGAAGATGCTATTCGTGGATGCGCCTCATTCTACAATGTGGATACTGATGAGGGTATGCGAATCGCCAGCCGGCGCTATTCGCTTGCGAGTGTATTGGTCGAGGGCGGAGCGCAGCTCTGCCGACCTGGCGGTTCTGTGACTATTCCAGGTTTGGGCGAAGTCGAGATCGGAGCTTCAGCACTCGCACCCTCCCAAAGCCGGCCGCTCGAAATTTTCGATCAGCTGCCGGTTCCGGTTGGAGCCTCAGCGGAGTGGCCTGCGGAATTGATGTGGGCGGCTGGAGAGCCCGTTTGTGCATTGTCAGACCAGTACATTGACTTGACCGGGCGGCGTCGGCTGCTGGCCTTTGGGCCGTTCATAATGTTACCGCCAGGACGTTGGCGCGTGCAGGCGATCTTGGAGGTTAAGATCGAGTCCTCGCCTGTCGTGCTGAACATGGAATGGGGCGTCGAAGGGGGAGCTTCCGAGGACTTTACAGTCAGCGAATCGGGGATTTATCGAGTTGTTCTCGAGCAGGCATGGAAATCATCGACAGTGCCACAGTTTAAACTGATATTGCAGCAAGCGGCATTCTCGGGTTACTTAAAACTAAAGTACATGCGTTGTGAACTATATGGAAAAGAGTGTTTTCACGCCTTAGATAGTTCAAATCCAATATTGCGAGTTTCATAGAAAGAGATGCAGAAATGAAAAAAGCTTTGATCACCGGCGTGACAGGTCAAGATGGTGCTTATCTTTCACAATTTCTTCTGTCCAAGGGTTATGAAGTTACGGGTGTTGTTCGTAGGTCAAGTCACTACGGCTTGGCTACGCAGCGCCTCGAATGGTTAGGAATCGCGGACAAGGTTAAGCTTGTTGATGGAGATCTGCTGGATCAGGGGGGGCTAGTTCGAATTATTCGAGATTCGAAGCCTGATGAGATATACAATCTTGCAGCCCAATCCTTCGTCAAGACGTCTTGGGATCAGCCTGTGTTGACGTCCCAGGTCACGGGGGTGGGCGTAGTCAATATTCTGGAAGCAATGCGTCAGGAAGCAGCCGGAGCGCGCTTTTACCAAGCGTCCTCTTCAGAAATGTACGGCCTGATCCAGGAAGAGATGCAGAGCGAGACCACCCCGTTTTACCCGCGGTCGCCTTATGCAGTCGCTAAGCTTATGGGTCACTGGATGACCGTAAATTATCGCGAAAGCTTCAATCTTTTCTCTTGTTCGGGGATATTGTTTAACCATGAATCTCCTCTTAGAGGCCTTGAATTCGTTACGCGCAAAGTAACTGACGCCGTCGCCGCCATCGCCCTCAAGCAAAGTACTGAACTGAGAATGGGGAATATGGATGCCAAGCGTGATTGGGGGCATGCGCGCGATTACGTTGAGGCCATGTGGTTGATGTTGCAGCAAGACAAGGCTGACGATTATGTCATCGCTACAGGCCGCACAGTTTCCGTCCGCGATATGGTGAATGTCGCCTTCGCTCATGTGGGCTTGGATCCCGATCAATATGTGAAGGTTGATCCCGCTTTCTTCAGGCCGGCTGAGGTCGACGTGCTGTTGGGGAACCCCGCGAAGGCCAAGCGCGCGCTTGGCTGGGAGCCAAAGGTCTCCATGGAGGAAATGGTCCGAGAAATGGTTGACGCGGATCTGCAACGCAGACGTAGTCGCTGACGGTGTCGGCCGACCGCATACTCGTAACCGGCGCGACGGGGTTCGTCGGCCAGCGGATCATGGATAGGCTTGTCCGCGAGGGCCGTGTTGTTGTTGGGGTTGGGGGCCCGAAAGGGCCTGACGGTGTGGACCTGGCCGATGCCGCCGAGTGCCGGCGGCTGATAGATAGGGTGCGACCGACCAAGATTGTGCATCTCGCGGCGCAATCCTCTGTTGGAGCGACAATCGGATCGCCAGACAAAGTGTGGAGATCTAATTTTGACCTAACGCGCAATCTTGCTGTGGCGCTGGCAGCTTCCTCTGTGCGGCCTCATTTGATTTTTGCCTCCAGCGCTGAGGTATATGGTGCAGCGTTCAACTTGGGACGGTGTTCAGAGGTCGATCCGATCATGCCGACTTCACCATATGGCCGGACCAAAGCTGCTGCGGAAATGCTGCTGGGAGACATCTCGGGACCGGATCTGGCGGTTTCGTCGCTTCGACTGTTTAATCACACAGGCGCAGGACAGGATGAACGTTTCGTGCTGCCATCGTTCGCCGCGCAGATCGCTGCGGCCGAAAGCCTCGGCGGAGGAGTGGTCGAAGTGGGCAATCTGGAGGCGCGACGAGATTTCACCGATGTCGAAGACATAATCGACGCCTATGCCGCCGTTCTTGACGGTCCTACGCCAGACGACAAGATGGAAGTTTTCAATGTGGGATCCGGTCGTGAAATCCGTATCGGGGACCTTCTCGACAATCTGATCAAACATGCGCTTCGACCGATTGTCATAGCGCATGACCCAAGCAGAATGCGGCCTTCCGACATCCCTGTGGCGGCAGGAAACTTCAGCCGCTTCCAAAGTCGCTATGGCTGGCTTGCAAAACGCCCCATCGAGGGCGTTTTGCAAGAAATATTATCCTACGAGCGGAGCAAGCTTAACGCCCGCGTCGAATGACCAATCCGACCGAGGTTGTGACGTGCCCTTCCAACGCCAGCTTGAGATGGGGAGGAGCTGCATAAGGCGGCGTATCGACGTAGCCGTCAATGACCAGAGTATCCGGCGCGACAATCAGCGGGTCGACGGAATGGCCGCGCTGTTCTAACTCTCGTATAAGGGCCTCGATGTCTTTTCGTCGATAAAGGACAGTCCAGCCATCCTCAACGGTGTCTTCGTTGGAGGAGAGATTAAACTCTGTGGTGTGGATGGCCACCCCGCCTATTTTCAGCGTCTTTTCAACGCTGTTTATGACGAAATCGATCCCCTTCTGAAGGTCGCCGAGATGCTCGAAGCAGCATGAAGACCAACAAAGATCATAGTCGCGAAATTCGGGATCAATTGAATTCATGTCGCATTCGCGCCATTCGACCAATCTCTCGAACTCAGCCCGATCCATTTTGCCGTGCGGCATTTCGGCGAGTTCCTGTGCATACTCATTGCCAGATTTCCAAGCCGCGCTAACGGTAGACGCGCGTGGCGCGTCTGTGGCGGTCACACGCATTCCCGATGCGGCAAACACTGCGGGAAGGGTCTCCTGGCCAACCCCGAAAACCAATCCCCGTTTGCCCGGGCCTACACAGTTGGTACGAAATGCGTGGTGAACGACATACACCCACTCCCAGTATTTACGATGAAATACCTCCGGAATGCCGATCTCGGCAGACAGTCGTTTGAACTCCGGGTGGAAAAAGTCTCGCGAAGAACAGGTTGAATATGGCATGAATTCCGAAGAAGGGTCCACGCGATATACATCCATAGATGGGATGAAGATGTTGTTTTTCCAAGGCTTTGCTTCGGTAATCCTCTTTAGGATCTCCGGATATATGCGCTCAAGGAGAGCTGTGTCGTTATTGGTCATTTTCAAGATTGTTCCTCGAGCCGATTACTGCGATCGCATCATAAGTTCGTAGCCAAAAATCTCGATCGCTGCGTCTGTATTTGTGACAATTAGAATTTCGACATTCTCCAAATCTCGGGGGATGCGGAAATATTGGTCGAGAATGGTTCCGTTGGCAGCGGATATGACGAAGTTGTCAATCGTCATCTGCCCGAACTCGCCCTTGATTTCCACCACGCCGCAAGCGCCGTGGGTGTTGGGGGTGGCTTGCCCTCTAATGACAAGACGATGTAGGCCCGCTTCCATTGACATATATGGCCCGTAGGCCAATACGCCGCCCTCACCGCCAGAGGATAGGCCCCGTTTTGTCATGCGGCCAATAATCGTGGGCAAAGCTGTCGGCACGGCTTCGAAATATTTGCTCCAATGCGAACATGCGATCTCCTTTCGGATTTCTGCCTGCATATAGGCCGCAACAGCAGCATAAGAGTTGTGGGTCCTGAGCGTGCTAGCTGCGACCGCTATACGATTTGCATCGGATTCATTCTCGCTCAGTTGTCGCAAGACGTCGCGGATGCCGCGGCACATGTCCCAGGGAGTGACACCAGGCAACCTGAAAGTGGAGTAGGCGACATTGTCAAAAATCGTGAGGGGAGTAACTGCGATGGGAACCTTGGTTGCTAACCCCATATGAACGGCTGCACTCGCAGACTCTCCCGTTTTCTGATAGGGGAAGACCAGAAGGTCGGCTTCTCGGAGTAGATCGACGCTTTCACTGTCTGAAAGATATTCCGTTCGAAACTCGACCATATCTTCGATGCCGAGCTGTTTGGCTGTTGCTTTGGTTTCCTCGATCAAACCTGCAGAAACGCCTTCGGGATCTCCATAATCGGCATTGACCAGCCGAAGATTCACTTTCTGGCCATCGTGCCGGAGCAAGGCGATGGCTTCAACCAACTCCTTCAGGCCCTTGTGAGGTAAAAAGAAGCCGTAGGCAGCGACCAAGGGGCAGGGCCTGTCAGCGTTGACACGTCGCTCACCCGGGATGGTCGGAATGCCCAACGGCACCTGGAGGACGTTTCGCGTAACACCAAGCGCCGTTAGGCGGGCAATATCGATATCGTTATGAACAAATATGCGGTTGCATTGCAAAAGTCCGCGCCGGACATCTTGAAGTCTATGACCATAGACGTCTTGCGGGTCACTAGTGGAATGCAGCGTAACGTAGACGCGTCGCCCTGATCGAACCATGTCCGACACAAAGGCGTTGAAATTGTCAAAATTAAAGAAACTGTAGTTAAACTGAATGAATACGTCGGTGATGCCAGCGTTTACTATCGCCGCTTGAAGGTCCGATAGGTCTGCTTCCTTGTTATGGTCGCGGCATCGGATCAACTCGTGATCCGTCCGCCATATTTCTTCTCCAGCATTTAGGTTCTGACCAAACACGATGACATCGCTCTGGAAATTTTCGAGAAGCGATTTTGAATAGCTCGCGATCCCGCACCGGTTGCCCCAAGACGTCAGCCAACCGATCTTGTATGAATCTGAAGCGGGTGCCAGCAGCCCCAGCTCGATCTCGTTTCTAGCTAGGCAGAGCGACGACTTGTCAATGAGGTCCTCCTCAAAGAAATAGTCCTGAGGGGGGGGCGGCGGCTTTGAGGCCGTTGATCGACGATCCAGGCCCTCTTCTATCGCCGCCAGCGCCCGTGCTGCACTATTGGCCCAGGTGAAAGTGGCGCTATGACTGAGCGCATGCGCCTTCAACCTTGCTGAAAATTTGGGGTCAGTGAGCGCTTTTTTAATTTTTTTGGATATCTCGACCGCATCGAAGGGGTCGAAACTGGCCTCCTCCATTCCCAGAACTTCAGGAACGCTGGTGGTGTTGGAGCCCACGACGGGAGCTCCACACGCCATCGCCTCGAGGACTGGCATACCCAAGCCTTCCCAAAGGGACGGGAAGACGAAGAGTTCACAAAGATTGTATAGGCCTAAAAGTTCGTCGTCCGACACATGTCCAGCGAAGATGACGTCGTTCGCCGAAAGGCCCTTCGATACAGCAAGTGCGGTCAGCTCCTCGTAGGCGCTTGGCCAGCCGTTTCCAACGATGACGATTTGGCGCCCGTGTCGCACGTCTGGGGGAAGGAGAGCAAAAGCCTCAATCAGGCCTTTCTGATTCTTCCGCTGATCAAAGCTTGCCGTGTAGAGAAGAAAACGATCGCCAATGCCCTTTGCTGCCAGAACACCGCCCACGCGGGCCTTCGCATCTGGTATGCGCTGGAACATTGGGTCAATACCCCCCCGTATGTCTGCCATCACCCCGTCAAATCCGGGAATGAATTCCAGACCTTCCTTGGCGGAAAAGTCAGAGATGGCGAGGATGACGTCGGCATAACGAAGCTGATCGACCTTAGCCATATAATGAGTACGAGCTCGCACGTCGCGAAGATAGGCGTCAGCTTGTCTGAGTGGGATGAGGTCGTACAGCGTGACGGCTGTGAGAAAAGGCCAGTCGGGTGCGATAGACGTCGCCACATCATCTGCGATGCCTTCGATAAGGCTCGATACGTGCAGAATGTCGGGCGCTAAGTCTCGTATGAATTGATCGCGAATCTGATCCGCAGCTCTCGTTGTTCGTCCCTCGTCGGAAAGATAACCAGACCCCTTAGGAATACTGAATATCTTAAAAGAGTTCGGGCCAAGCAGATCCCTAAACTCTCTCCGCACGCGCGCCTCGGCTTCGGGGTTGCGATCATTGAGAAGAATGATGTGCTCGTACTGCGGCGATAATCGCACCATCTCTTTCGCCAACTCGAGAGAGTAGCGACCGATTCCGCCGAAGCGGCTGCCGGATTGGCAGCTCTGCAGGTCAATCACAAAACGCATTCTAGTTCTTTCCCGCGCTGGGGCATCGAGCCTGGAGCTCGAGAGAGATTTCTTCCGCACGGCGCAACAGCAAAGGAAGCGGCCCAACGACTGAACGGGAAATTATGTGTGAAGTGGGCATCCCGCCCGATGTTGATACTGGCAAGACACGTCTATGAAGGCCGAGGTCGATAAGGGCTTTGCGCCTCTTTCGCGCCAAGACTTTTTTTGCCTTCGCCCATGCCTGCGCCGCACGCCATGCCGGGTGCGCGCGCGCTAAACGCAGCTCCCTTTCCCGCTCGGCTATCACGCTGGTTAGGTGTGAGATCGTCTGGAGATGCCCTCGCACTGTCACCTCAAGGGCGTCATTCGTTGCAGACTGCTGTTCGAGTTGAAGGTTCGCATCCTTTAGGAGACGGTCCGACAGCGCCCGATTAACGGTTTCGGTACGAAGAGCCGTTTGTACGGCGTCGAGTTGAGTCGCGATCAAGCCGATATCGGAGATCGCGCTGCGGACTACTTTTAGCTCCTGAAGGACATCGCTCAAGAGGACTTCAGCAGGCTCAATCAAGCTACGCTTCGATTGAGCGTTCTTGATGACTTTGTCCATGGCCATCACCCCGCGCTGCCGCCCGTCCCCTTGGGGGTCACGAGCAAGGTTGAGAAATCTTCTAGAACGTCATCGCGCCCTACTGGAATAAGGTTGCCCCACACAGACTTGTGGACGTTCAGTTTGTCAAATGGGATCTTCTCGTAGATTTCTCGATAATCAATACCTCGAGCCTTAAGGTGGGGGACGTGTATCTCTAAATGGATATTGTTACAAAAATCGAATACGTCTGGCATGTATTTTATAAATTCATGTTCATATCCCTCAATATCAATCTTTATGAAGTCTGGACGTTCCCACATAATCCAGTCTGGTTTAACAAGATTTATATTATGCGGAGGGCCGGATATAAGCAGTCCTTCGTCGGATGAATTGATCCTCAAATTGTCGTCCCCCACGCCAGCCGGAACGATATTGATCGAATCTATGCAATTAATATAAAATGACAGGGCGGCGATTTCTATATTTATAATGGACGGTTCAAACGTGAATACGCGTCCGCCTGTAGATATGCACGTTGAGTAATAAAGAGCCCAGACGCCTTGGTGTCCCCCTATGTCATATACAGTTCTGATATCTTTGTGCATGCCGTGAAATGACTCGATAATAAAGTCAAAATTTAGCATAGGGCTTTGGCTGTACCAGCTTACGGCCTCTTGATTCACAATTGGGATGACTATTCCTTGGCCGTTGAACACCATGTGCTTAAGAAATGGTGTTTCAATGAATTCGCTAACTAGAATCGAATTGACTTTTTTGAGTCTTGTTCGCATGGCGGCGACTCCGATGCGAAGCTTTTCTTCAAGGGGGACATCAAAAGCTGATTCCGACGGAATACCCAAGTCAACAGATGCCGTGCCGATGTTTAATCCCATTGCTCGATATGCGAGGCGCAGCGCGTGTTCATATTGTCTGTATGCGCGGCTTTCTTTTGGACGAGCAAAGGGCGCAGCGTTAGACATTTGGGCGTCTGTAGGTGCGGTCACGTATAATTCCTTTGATTTCCAGACCTATCGGATCACCACAAAAGGTCATTCGACGCAATAGTGGGCTCCAACTCTTTCTGTCGCCCGGCGGGCCGGGTTCGTCCGGCGGGTTTGATGGCAGGATGAGCTATTGCATGATGACTCTCATCTGTTCCCCCGCTATCTCGCGCCGGTGATGAACGAAACAGAACGCCAGTCCGAGGAACGCAGCTGGGAGACGGCGAAGACGCTCGCCGAGGCCCTGCCGTATATTCAGGTCTATGATCGCGAGACCGTGGTCATCAAATACGGCGGCCACGCCATGGGCGAGAGCGCCGTGGCGCGTCAGTTCGCGGCCGATGTGGTGCTGCTGAAGCTGATGGGGGTCAATCCGGTCGTGGTGCACGGCGGCGGGCCGCAGATCAGCGCCATGCTGGAGAAGGCGGGGGTCAAGTCCAGCTTCGTCGACGGTCTGCGGGTGACGGATCCGGCCACGATGGAGGTGGCCGAAATGGTCCTGTCGGGCGCCGTCAATAAGGAGATCGCCCACTGGATCACCATGGCCGGCAAGGAGGCCGACGTGCGCGGCGTCGGTCTGTCGGGCAAGGACGCCGGCCTGCTGACGGTCGAGAAGACCCGTCGCACCAAGCGCGATCCCGACAGCATGATCGAGCACGAGGTCGACTTGGGCTATGTCGGCGAACCGACCAAGGTGGATCCCAAGCTGATCAAGGGGCTGATCGCTTCCGAGACCGAGGATTGGGTCCCGGTCATCGCCCCGATCGGGGTGGCCGAGGACGGCCAGACCTATAACGTCAACGCCGACACGGTGGCCGGGGCTATCGCCGGATCTCTGAACGCCAAGCGGATGCTGCTGCTGACCGACGTGCCGGGGGTCAAGGGGGCGGACGGTCAGATTATCCGCCAGATGACCCTGGACGAGGCTCAGGACCTGATCGACACCGGCGTCGCCCACGGCGGCATGATCCCCAAGCTGGAGACCGCCATGGCCGCCGTGCGCGCGGGCGTCGAGGCCGTGGTCATTCTGGACGGCCGCCGGCCCCATGCCATGCTGGTCGAGCTGTTCACCGAGTTCGGCGCCGGCACCCTGGTGAAGGCGTCTTGATCGACCTGTCGCACGTCAACGCCTGGGTGTTCGACATGGACGACACCCTGTATCCGCGCGAGCAGGGGCTGATGTTCCTGGTCCAGGCGCGGATCAACGCCTATGTGGTCGAGGCCGTCGGCCTGGACCCGCAGGAGGCGCGGGTGTTGCAACGCCAGTTCCTGGACGAACACGGCACCACCCTGGCCGGGTTGATGGCCAACTACACCATCGATCCCGAGGACTTCCTGCGGGTGGTGCATGAGGTGCCGCTGGACGGGGTCGAGCCCAATCCGCGCCTGGCCGAACGGCTGAAGCGCCTGCCAGGGCGCTGCTTCGTCTTCACCAACGGCGCGCGGGACTATGCGCACCGGGTGCTGGATCGGATCGGGATCGCCGACTGTTTCGACGGGGTCTTCGCCATCGAGGACGGGGATCTGACGCCCAAGCCCAATCCCGCAACCTTCCGCCGGATGCTGGAGCGGTTCGACATCGATCCGCATCGCGCCGCCTTCTTCGAGGACACGCCGAAGAACCTGGAGCCGGCCAAGGTGCTGAGCATGGCCACCGTCCTGATCGGCGACGGCCATGGCAAGCCGCTCGGCGACCATATCGACCATATCGCCCCCGATCTTCTCGACTTCCTTTCCGACCTAACCTTCAAGGACGCCGCATGACCGACCTGTCGCATCTCGAATCCGTCATCGAGGCCGCCTGGGAAGAGCGCGCGGACGTCTCGGCCTCCACCCATGGCGATGTGCGCGACGCGGTCGAGACCGCCTTGGCCCTGCTGGACGCCGGCCAGGCGCGCGTCGCTTCGCGCGGCGACGACGGGGTCTGGACCACGCATCAATGGCTGAAGAAGGCGGTGCTGCTGTCCTTCCGCCTGAACGACAACCAGATCATGCGCGCCGGCGACCGCGGCCCGACCAGCCACGCCCCGGGCGTCGGCCCCTACTGGGACAAGGTGCCCAACAAGTTCGGCGACTGGGCCGCCGCCGACTATCAGGCCGCCGGCTTCCGCTCGGTGCCCGGCGCCATCGTCCGTCAGGGCGCCTATATCGCCAAGAATGTCGTGCTGATGCCGTCGTTCGTGAACATCGGCGCCTATGTCGATGAGGGGGCGATGGTCGACGCCTGGGCCACGGTCGGCTCCTGCGCCCAGATCGGCAAGAACGTCCACCTGTCGGGCGGCGCCGGGATCGGCGGGGTGCTGGAGCCGCTTCAGGCCAATCCCACCATCATCGAGGACGGCTGTTTCATCGGCGCCCGCGCCGAGGTCGCTGAAGGCGTGATCGTGCGCGAGGGCGCGGTCCTGGCCATGGGCGTCTATCTGTCGGGCTCGACCAAGATCATCGACCGCGCCACGGGCGAGGTCTTCCGCGGCGAGGTGCCGGCCTATTCGGTCGTGGTTCCGGGCGCTCTGCCGGACCCCAAGGGCGGCCCGTCGCTGTACTGCGCCGTCATCGTCAAGCGAGTGGACGCCCAGACCCGGGCCAAGACCGGGGTCAACGAACTGCTGCGCGACTGATCGCACACGAAAACGGAGGCGACCGCGCGGCCGCCTCCGTTCCTTATCCGGCCGACAGGATCAGGCGGCGGACTTCATCGCGTCCTTGTTGACTGCGGCGTCGGCGATGCCGGTCAGGTCTTCGTCGGTCTGGGACTCTTCCTGCAGGGTTTCGTCCAGCAGGGCGGCGGCGTCCTTCATGCCCAGCACCAGGGCCCAGCGCTTCAGGGTGCCGTAGCGGGTGATCTCATAGTGTTCGACCGCCTGGGCGGCGGCCAGCAGGCCGGCGTCGAGGGCGGGGTTGTCCTTGTATTCCTCCATGATCTCCTCGCCCTCGGCCAGGATGCCTTCGATGGCGTCGCAGGTCTTGCCGCGGGGGGCCTTGCCGATGATCTCGAACACCTGTTGCAGGCGTTCGATCTGACCTTCGGTCTGGTCCTTGTGCTTCTCGAAGGCCGCCTTCAGCTCGGGCGATTGCGCGGCGCGGGCCATCTTGGGCAGGGATTTCAGGATCTTGCGCTCAGCGTAATAGATGTCCTTGAGCGTGTCGTGGAACAGGGTGTCGAGGGTTTTCTCGGCCATGGGGATGTCTCGCTGTGTGATGGGGCGCGGGGCGCACCCCATCACAAGCGATTCGAGAGAAAACCGTTCCTCTGTTCGAAACCGTGCTTCGTGACCTGATCTACGTCTTGCCGGGTCTCAGCGCATCATTCAGTCTTGACCAAACAGATTGGAACAGTCCGCGCTCTTGCAGCGACTTTATAGCGTCGCGCTCACTTGTTACCTTCTCCAGCGCTTCAAAAAGGCACGCATGTTCCTGAGTGAGGCGCACCTCTTCTGCACGAGCAGATTCAAGGGCGGTTTCAAGCTCTAAACGTTGATCGGCCCAGGCTGTCGCCTGGGTATGAGTTTGCGCCAATAAGCCGTCTCGATCAGCGATAACAGAAGCGATAGTCTCCTGCAGAGCGGACTTTTCCGCTAGGGAAGCGCGAGCGGATTCAAGTTCTATAGAGTATTCAGAATTCTTGGACTGTAGATGATCGCACTTTGCGGTGACGTCAACGAATTTTTGGGCCAGACTTTCCCATTCAATTGTAATCCGCTCTATCTCTGCCGATATCGCATTATTTGTAAATTCGAGGCCCTTTTTTTGAGCTTCGGCGTTTTCTATCGATAACTGGGCCTGCTCCAAATCCTCCAGGCACTTGGATAGCTGTATCTGTAGATTGTCACGCTCAAGGGCAACTGACGAAAATATCTTGTTCAGCTTTTCCCATTCAAGGGTAATTCTATCATTCTCAGAATTTAGCGCTTTATTTGCAAATTCAAGACTGCTTTTCTGACTATCCCAAGAATCAACCTGATTAGATAGCTGATTTGATATCGCTACTTGTTGTTCTTTAATGTGTGCAATATCAGAGCGATATATGATGCGTGATCTCTTGTTATAGAATTCATGACGATCCCATTCTTCTAGGCAGCTGTTTTTCATTTTCTCGACAAAATTCTCTGACCTTTTTGAAAGGCAGCTTCTTTTGATCATTTTTACAAACTGGTCGACAGTTTCAATAAATTCACTTCGATTGACAATATCAACAAATGACGCATCAAAATTATCTTTTGCATCGGATAAATCGATTTCTGAGTCGATTGCGCTGGATATGTTTTTTTCTAACTCGCGTCGATATTCGTTTTCGGTGCTCAATTTCGTTGAATCTATGACTAAATCAGCAGATTCAAATGCGCTTGAGTAAACATACAGGTGAAATATTATAAAAGTAGCAAATAGGCTGCTATCTTCTATACTTTCTAGACGGCTGCTGAACCAGTCGTCTAGATTTCTTATAAATGGATCATGAAGGGATGATTTTATTGTTTTGTTTATACTTTCCAAAAAGTAAGAGTTTCCTGTAGCTGCTTGCCCACAGTAAGACGCCCACTGGTGGAAAAGGTTTCGAACGAGAAGGATGGAGGTTCCGCCATACGCCTTATTCAATGCTGAGGCCCGACCAATTGATCGAGTGCAGGTCAATACGGGAATTGTCCCGTTATTGTGTGCCGCTCGGATCAGAGTGTCGATGTGTAGGCTTTCTTCTAGACTCAGTTGACCTTCCAAGCCTCCTGCCGGGATGAATCTGTCATACGGTATCGATGCGTCGAAGGCGGGAAGTCCCCCTCCTTCCTTGAGCAGCGGAAGATACTCGAGGAAATATGGTGCGGACTGAGGATGGTTTGACGCCCATGACGAAGCCGAAAGTGCGCCAGCGTCGCGCCTGTCCAAGAAACTCAACGCTTCGTTGAAGACCTCGTAATAGGCCGTGACGTTTGGCTTGGATCTGAGCTTTTGCCAAAGCCAGGTGCTGGATGTCCTGAAGCTGGAGTTGACGAAGATCGGACCATGCCCGGCATGATGTGCTGGTTGGCGTCGAGGGTTGACGGCGGGCGCGTTGGACGAAGAAGCGATTTCTTTTGACCTCCACGTCGTCGAATACAAATCCACCAGATCTTTATCTTCTGTCATGCTGACCTCGACCGAGAACGTTCAGGTTACTAGCACGAATTTGAAATCTTCAAGGTTGGCCGCGGACCCGCCGCGCTTTGAGCATGGCCTCGACATAGGCGTGGAGTTCAAGATCGTACCGATTCTTCTCGATAATCCGCGCCACCACGGAGGCGGAGGCATCCAATAGGCCGGGTCGATTTGGCGTGACATTAAGAGAATTCGGTAGTGCGCCGGTCATCTCCGGGAATTCCTCGCCGAGCTGTTCCATGTCTGACACAAGATGCTCCTGTCGGCCGACCCATACGCAGTCTTCGACAGTCTGCCGCCCTCGAATCAGGGCGGCGTCGAGGTCGACCTCTTCGTTGAAAACGTGGTCTCCAAGCTGGCGGACTTGCCGGTTGAATATGTTGCGGAACAAGATCGCGTCGTCCAACGCGAAGAAAGTTTCTACGTCGTGGGTGCGGGCGGCGACGACATCCGGACTGTCGCCCTCTGTCGTGCGCCGAGCGAAATAGTACCAAGACAGACAACGCTCGATCGGGTCACGAACGATAGTGAGCAGGGACGCGCCAGGAAAATGCCTGCGAGCATCTGTTATGCTGATATGTCCCGAGACGATTCTATGACGACGAAGCGCCTCAACCTCGCTGGGCGGCATAAGTGAGGCAGGGAAGGCGGGGCTCACGGCATCGTCTCCGAACCCTCGTTGCAGGGCGTTGCGGAAACTGGTGCCTGCAGTTTTAGGAACGTGAAGGAAGACCGCTCTGACTTGATCGGCTTCTGAATCCCCGGAAACCCTCATGTTTTTCCCTTCTATTCCGCCCGTTTCAGGTCCGGCGGCGTCGCTTCGTCGGTCAGAATACGGATAGCTTCTTCCACCGTCACCACCGTCTGGGCCTGGGAGCCCAGGCGGCGGATGGCGACCAGGCCCTGTTCGGCTTCCTGGCGGCCGACCACGGCGATGACGGGCACCTTGCCGACCGAGTGTTCGCGCACCTTGTAGCCGACCTTCTCGTTGCGCAGGTCGATCTCGGTGCGCAGGCCCGCCGCCTTGAACCGGGCCATCACGTCGCGGGCGTAGTCGTCGGCGTCGGAGGTGATGGTGGCCACCACGGCCTGGGTCGGGGCCAGCCACAGGGGGAAGGCGCCGGCGTAGTTCTCGATCATGATGCCGATGAACCGCTCGAAGCTGCCCAGAATCGCGCGGTGCAGCATGACCGGCCGGTGCTTCTGGCCGTCCTCGGCGATGTAGGTCGCATCGAGCCGTTCGGGCAGGACATAGTCCAGCTGGATCGTGCCGCAGGTCCATTCGCGGCCGATGGCGTCCTTGACGATGAAGTCCAGCTTGGGCGCGTAGAAGGCGCCGTCGCCCTCGGTCACGACCGGCTCGGTCCCGGCGGCGCGGGCGGCTTCGGCCATCAGGGCCTCTGCCTTGTCCCAGAACTCGTCCGAACCGGCGCGGTTCTCGGGCCGGGTGCCCAGGCTGATATAGGCGGTCTCCATGCCCAGGTCGGCGTGGACGCTGCGCGCCAGTTTGATGAACTCGGCCGTCTCTTCGACGATCTGGTCCTCGCGGCAGAAGATGTGGGCGTCGTCCTGGGTGAAGCCGCGCACCCGCATCAGGCCGTGCAGTGAACCGGACGGTTCGTAGCGGTGACAGGCGCCGAACTCGGCCATGCGCAGCGGCAGTTCACGATAGGACCGCTGGCCTTGGTCGAAGATCTGGACGTGGCCGGGGCAGTTCATCGGCTTGAGGCTGAGGGTCTCGCCCTCGACCGTCTCGCAGACGAACATGTTGGGGCGGTACTTGTCCCAGTGACCGCTCTGTTCCCAGAATTTCCGGTCCAGCACCTGGGGCGTCTTGACCTCGACATAGCCGGCGGCGTCCAGGCGGCGGCGCATATAGGCCTCGAGCACGCGCCACAGGATCCAGCCCTTGGGATGCCAGAAGACCATGCCCCGGCCCTCTTCCTGCATGTGGAAGAGCTCCATCGCCTTGCCGACCTTGCGGTGGTCGCGCTTCTCGGCCTCTTCCAGACGTTGGAGATAGGCGTCCAGATCCTCCTTGGTCGCCCAGGCGGTGCCGTAGATGCGCTGAAGCTGTTCGCGCTTGGAATCGCCGCGCCAGTAGGCGCCGGCCAGCTTGGTCAGTTTGAACGCCTTGCCGACATGGCGCGTCGAGGGGAAGTGCGGCCCCCGGCACAGGTCGATCCAGTCGCCCTGCTTGTACAGGGTGATGGTCTCGTTCTCGGGCAGGTCCTTGATCAGCTCGGCCTTGAACTTCTCGCCGCGCGCCTCGAAAAAGACGATGGCCTCGTCGCGGTCCCAGACCTCGCGCTCGAACTTGGCGTCGCGATCGACGATCCGGCCCATCTCCTTCTCGATGGCGGCGAAGTCGTCGGTCGAGAAGGGCTCGTCGCGGAAGAAGTCATAATAGAAGCCGTCCTCGATGGCCGGGCCGATCGTGACCTGGGTGCCGGGGAACAGGGTCTGGACCGCCTCGGCCAGGACGTGGGCCGTGTCGTGGCGGATCGTATAGAGGGCGGCGGGATCGTCGCGCATGATCAGGCGGAAGTCGCCGCCCGTCTCCAGCACCCGCCCCATGTCGCGCTGCTCGCCGTTCAGCTCGGCCAGGACGGCCTTCTTGGCCAGGGACGGCGAGATCGAGGTCGCGACGTCACGCGCCGTCGAACCGGCCGGATATTGGCGCACGGCGCCGTCAGGGAATTTCAGATCGATCATGACTGTTGTTCTTTTTCGTCAGTCTTTGCAGGCGGAACCGGATCATAGCCCGAGCCGCCGAAGGGATGGCATTTACAGAGGCGACGCACGGTGAGCCATCCCCCCTTGAGCGGTCCGTGCTGGATCAGGGCGTCGCGCCCATAGTCCGAACAGGTCGGCAGGAACCGGCACTGCTGGCCGATCAGGGGGGACAGCGTCAGCTTGTAGCCCCGATGGGCCGCGCGGACGCCGCGTTCATAGAGAGACATATGTCCCTTCGCCGGGGGCTGGATGGGTTCGCCGCGCTTATCCCCTGTCATCGCAGGGGGATCAACCGCTGAGAGCCCGTCAGGCCGCGCCGGCGAGACGAGTTCGTTCCGCCAGGGCCTGGTTCACGGCCTCCAGCGTCGCCTCGACCGCCACCAGGGTGGAGGCGTGACGCGCCGGATAGTCGGCGACGGGCCTCAGCACCCGCAGATCCTCGAACCGGCCGATGGGGCCTTCGCCGCCGGATTTCAGCATGGCTGACAAGGCGTCGCGCGCCTCGGCGATCTCTGCGGCCGCGGCGCCGATCACGGCCTGGCCCAGCACCCCGGCGGCCGCCTGGCCCAGGGCGCAGGCCTTGACGTCCTGGGCGAAGTCGATGACCCGGCCCTGATCGTCCAGCGTCACATCCACCGTCGCCCGCGACCCGCACAGTTTGGCCACCCGCTCACCGGTCCCGTCCGGCGACGCCAGCCGCCCCGCATGGGGCAGGTTCGCCGCCAGCATCAGGATGCGCGCGCTGTAGAGATCGTCGATCATGGTGCGAACATAGGACGACAACCGCGCCCGCGAAACCTCCCTCTCCCCTGCAGGGGAGAGGGAGAACGGCGGCCTACGACTGGATCGGCAGGAAGATGTCCGTGACGGCCTCATGCTCCGGCACGTCGGGGAAGAAGCTGACGCGTTGGGCGAACAGGGGGAAGTCGCGAAGCTCGTGTCCGCTGCGCGGCAGCCACTGCCCATAAAGCCAGGCGGCCGAGGCGCTCAGATCGTCGCCGCCGCCGACCTGTCGCAGCACCGCACAGCGTCCGGCGGGGATGACGCCGGCGACCACGCCCGCCGCGTTCGGCAGGATCGCGCGCGGGGTTGCGGCGCACAGATCGATGCGATGGGGCGCGGCGGCGTCATCCTCGGGCTCCGTATGGAAGATGTTGAAGGTGGCGCTGATCTTCGGCGGCAGGCCCGCCGCTTTCCGCCAGGCGATGAAACGACGGATCGTGTCGCCGATGTGGGCGGGATCGCCGCTGTGCGTCAGCAGGCCGACGGCGGTTTCCGGGAAGTCGAGAATGCGAACCTCGGCTTCGGTGGGTGTGGTGGGTGTCATGGTCTGGCTCCGGGCTTGGGTGAGCGGCGTCTGGGCCGCAAGCCAGGGCGTCCAGCGGGGCGCTCTTCGGAACTCGGTCGGGCTCTGGTCGAAATGACGTCGGAAGGCGCGGCTGAACGCCTCGGGCCCCTCGAACCCGCTGTCGAGCGCGATCTCCAGTACGCTGGCCCCGTCACGAAAGGCCAGCCGGTAGGAGGCGCGCTTCATCCGCTTCAGTTGGACGTACCGACCGACGCTGATCCCGAACAGCGAAGAGAACTGCCGCTGGAAATGGTGTCTGGAAAAGGCGGACACGCCGCTCAGCAGCTCCACGTTCAGATCCGCCTCCAGGTTTTGGTCGATGAAGATCAGAACCCGGCGCATCCGCGCATGATAGTTGTCGATGACGCTTCGGCTCATCCGCACCTCCCTGGCACGGCTGGAGATAAGGGACGAGGGGCGGCCGAGCCTGACCCGGAATGCTCAGGTCTCGATCGAGAACCCAAGCGCCCCGTCGGCCTCCACCTCCAGCCGCGCCTGGGCGTAGTCCGCCAGTGTCGGGTGCGGCGTCTCCAGCGGATGGGTCCAGGCGGCGGTGATGACCACGACGTCCGCACCCGCGGCCTCGCCGGCCGTGATCCCGGCCTCGGCGTCTTCGAACACCAGACAGTCCTTGATATCGACGCCCAGGGTTTGGGCCGCCAGCAGATAACCCGAGGGGTCCGGCTTGCCGCGGTCCACCCGTTCTGCGGTGATCATGACGGCGGGCGGCTCGACCCCGGCGGCGGCCATGCGGGCGCGGGCCAGGGGCACGCTGGCCGAGGTGACCACGGCCCAGCGGTCGGGCGGCAGGCGTTTGAGGAAATCCAGGGCGCCGGGAATGGGGACGACCCCGTCCACATCCTCGATCTCGCCGCGCTCGACCCAGGCGGCCTCCTCGGCCAGGTCGATGTCCGGCAGGTTCTGGCGGCGGATGGTGTCGGGCGCGCGCACGCCGTGGATGGTGGGAATGAAACGCGCCACGTCCAGGCCGTGCCGCTCGGCCCAGCGGGTCCAGACCCGCTCGGCGGCGGCGGTCGAACTGATCAGGGTGCCGTCCAGGTCGAACAGGAAGGCCTGATAGGTCTTGGGCGTGTGGGAAGAAGCCATGCGCCTATCCAGCACGGGTCTGGACCGGGGGCAACCGGACGCCGGCCAGCCCCCGTAATGACGCTGGTTCGCCGCCTGTGTTTTCAACGGCTTGACGAAATCTCGCGGCCATCGACCTATCGGTCTTCCGATCCGTGCGATCCTGGATGGAGTGTGATCGCCGCAGGGGCGGCCAGAGTTCGGATGAGGGAGATTTCAGACGATTCAGACAATTCAGACTATGTTTTTGTGAGTCTGAAATCGCGGCTCAACCGCCCTGAAGCGAACTCCAGGTCCGGGCCGTGTCCGGCGTCGTCCCGCCCGAGGCCGCCGCGCCGCCGTCGGAATTGCGCGCCTGCAGCCATTGCAGGCTCTGTTCGGCCTGTTCGGGCGGCAGTTCGCGGCGCAGGATCTGTTCGGCCTCGCCCATCTTGCCCTGAAGGCCCACCACCATGGCCAGGTTCTGGCGCACCCGGCTGGAGGCGGCGGGCTGGGCCGCCGCACGCCGCAACAGGGTCTCGGCGCCCGGCGCGTCGCCGCGCGTCAGGGCGGCCGTGGCGGCGTTGGTCAGGACGTCGGGATTGTCGGGCGACAGGACCAGGGCCTGGTTCCAGGCGGCGTGGGCGTCGTCGAACCGCCGCACCTGTTCGTAGGCCACGCCCAGCAGCGAATAGGCCCGCCAGTCGCGCGGCGCCAGGTCGCGCGCCTTCTCCAGCGGAGCGACGCCGTAGAAGGCCTGGCCTCGGGCGATATGGGCGCGACCCAACTCCAGCAGGGCGTCGAGATTGGCCGGCTGGACGGTCAGCACCCCCTCGGCGGTCTGGACCGCCTGGTCGTACCGCCCCATTTCGCGCAGGGCCTGGGCCAGTTTCACCCCGGCCACGGGATCGGCCGGATTGATCTCCTGCTCCCCGGCCCAGAAGACCGAGCGCGACAGGGCGTCCATCCGCTCATAGGCGGCGCGGGTCTCGGCCGGGGCCGGGGCGCGGCCCTGTTGGGCGGGGGCGGGATCGGCCGCAAGCGCCGGTGCGGCCGACAGGCTGAGCAGGGCGGCGGTTGCGAGAAGGGCGGGCATGGGCGACATGGGTGGAGTCCTGACGGTCCTCGGTCGCCCCCAGACTCGCCGGTTCGCGTCAACTGTTGGTTAAGAAGGCCCGTCATGTCCGTATTCCATCCCCTGCTGGTCGCCGCACAAGACGGCGCAAACGCCGTGCCGATCCGCTTCGTCGGTCCGGATCAGGCGCTGGACGGCGCCGTGCGCCCCTGGGCCGATCTGCACGGGTTCGAGGGCAAGCCGGGTCAGCTTCTGATCGCGCCCCAGGGCGACGGGATCGGCCAGGTCCTGGTCGGAACGGGTCCGGTCTTCGATCCGATGGCGGCGCGGGGCCTGTCCGCCCGCCTGCCCGGCGGCCTCTATCGCCTTGAGGCTGAACCGCACGAGGCCCAGGCCGCCGCCCTGGCCTTCCTGTTGGGGGCCTATGTCTTCGACCGCTACAAGGCCCGGCCGGACAAGACGCCGGTCCGGCTGGTCGCGCCCGAGGGTCTGGACGTCGCCGAGACAACGCGGATCGTCGCCGCCTGCGCCCTGGCGCGCGAGATGGTCGATACGCCTGCCGCCGACATGGGGCCTTTGCAGATCGAGACCATCGCGCGCGAGATCGCCGAAAGCGCCGGAGCCGCGATCACTGTCGTCGAGGGCGACGCCCTGCTGGAGGCGAACTACCCCGCCGTCCACGCCGTGGGTCGCGCGGCGGCGCCGCACCGGGCCCCGCGCCTGATCGAGATCGGCTGGAAGCTGGACCAGACGGACCTGCCGCTGGTGGCCCTGGTCGGCAAGGGGGTGGTGTTCGACACCGGGGGGCTGGACCTGAAGCCGGCCGCCGGGATGCGGAACATGAAGAAGGACATGGGCGGATCGGCCCACGCCCTGGCCCTGGGGCGGCTGGTCATGCAGGCCGATCTGCCAGTGCGGCTGGTGGTCATCGTGGCGGCGGTGGAGAACGCCGTCTCGGCCGACGCCTTCCGGCCGGGGGACATCCTGAACAGCCGCAAGGGGCTGACGATCGAGATCGGCAACACCGATGCGGAGGGACGGCTGATCCTGGCCGACGCCCTGACGCGGGCGGGCGAGCATCGGCCCGACCTGACCCTGGACTTCGCCACCCTGACCGGGGCGGCGCGGATCGCCCTGGGGCCGGACCTGCCGCCCCTCTATACCGACGACGACGCCCTGGCCGAGGGCCTGCTGGCGGCGGGGACCGCGGTGCGCGATCCCCTGTGGCGGATGCCGCTGTGGGCCGGCTATCGCAGCGCTCTGGACACCGAGATCGCCGACCTGAAGAACGACTCCTCAGCCTGGGCCCAGGCGGGGTCGGTGACGGCAGCCCTGTTCCTGCAGCGCTTCGCCCCGACCACCGGCGCATGGGCGCATATGGACATCTTCGCCTGGAACCCCCGCGCCCGGCCCGGCTATCCCGAAGGTGGCGAGGCCCAGGCCTTAAGGGCTTGTTTCCACTATTTGAAAACGCGGTTCTGTTGATTTCTTTCGGAAAAAAGACGGCTGTTAACGGCCCCTTCGGCATCTGCCGATAGGGTTTGGGTTCAACCATGCGAGTCCACGTTTGACCGACGTCCTCGACCTTCTTCCGACCGGCGACCGCCTCGCTCGCCCCGACCTCGCCGAACAGGCGCTGGAAGGGCTGGTGCGCGCGTCCGCCTATCGCAAGACCGAGCCCATGCATTGCCGCGTCGCCGTGGCCGACATCCTGTCGGACCGCGACGCCCGCATCGACCAACTGCTGCACGGCGAGATCTTCGACGTCCTGGACCGGGCCAACGGCCGGGCCTGGGGCCGGGCGCGCCGCGACGGGGTGGTCGGCTGGGTGGTGCTGGACAGTCTGTCGGCCGGGGCGCCCCTGCCGACCCGCCGCGTCGCCGCCGTGGACGCCGCCCTGCCGCTGAATGCTTTGGTGGTCGAGACGGCCGAGGGCCTGGCCGAGACGGATCTGCAACCCGTCGGCGATTTCGAACGCGACCTGGCCGCCGTGGCCGAACGCCTGCTGGGCCGGCCGCACGAGTTGGGCGCCCGCTCCTCCGTCTCCACCGACTGTTCCGGCCTGGTGCAGCAGGCCTTGCTGGCCTGCGGCCTGCCCGGTCCGCGTCGCTCCGACGCCCAGGCCGAACTGGGCCAGGCGGCCCCCGCCGGCCCGCACCTGCGCGGCGACATCGTGGTCTGGCTGGCGCCCGGCGGCGATCAGGACTGGACCGGCCATTCGGCCCTGATGATCGACGCCGAACGGATCATCCATTCCACAGGCGACAAGGGCGGGGTCGTGATCGAGGCCCTGGCCGAGGTCGAGGCGCGCCTGACGGCCGAAGGTTTCGCCTCCGCCGTCTTCCGCCGCCTCTGATTTAATCCCGCATCGTCCGCATCGCCCCCAGCCGCGCGAAGGCCAGGGTCAGGGCCTTGCGTCGCGCCGGCGCCAGCGGACTGACCGGCGCCGTCCGCACGACAGCCCCGCCGAAGCCGTCGGCCACGATAAGCCCGGGCGCCTCCGGCAGGATGTCCTGCGGAAACTCCGGCGCGACCGCAAAATAGAGGGCGTCGCAGAACGGCCCGTATTCCTGCCATTTGCGGTCGACGCGATAGTCCTCCACCCCTGACTTGACCTCGCAGATGACGATGTCGCCCTTCGGCCCGACCGCCATGACGTCGGCCCGCCGTCCATTGGGCAGGCAGACCTCCAGCAGAGGCGCGTAACCCATATCCAGCATCAGCCGCGCCGTCCCCCGCGTGACCGACAGGGTGGTTTCCGGCCGGCTGAAGACCAGTTCGAGCGAGACTGCGGTGGCGGCCATGCCGGATTTATGTTCCGGATACGTTCCGGGCGCAAGCGGCGGATCGTCCGGCGGCCCCGATCGGGCTCAGGATTAGGGACGGGCTCCTGGGAGGGGATGCGCCTCAGGCGATCTCCTCGACATCGCCGTCCAGATCCATCAGGGCCAGCTCGACCTCCAGGTGGGGGTGGCGCTGCTTGATCGCGTCGCGCAGGGCGTGAAGCTGCTGAGTGTGGACCGCCAGTTCCTTGTCCGGCGTATCGACGGTCTCGGCGCCCAGAAGGACCTTGTAGGCGCCGCAGTCGCGGTGGTCGATCACCATGACCTTGTGGATGTGGTGGAGGTCGATGGCGACATCCATGTGGGTCCAGAAGGTCTCGCCCCAGCTGGGGAATTTGTCGGTCAGAGCGCCCAGCGAGGCGCCGGCCAGGACGACGTGGTCGTATTTGTCATGGAGGCCGTGGCCTTCCATATAGGCGATGGTGTCATCGGTCAGGCGATAGTCCATGCAGGTCAGCAGCAGGATGTCGGTGTGGCCCCGCGCCCGGGCGACGCCGGGCGCCAGGGTGGACAACAGGCTGACGCCGCCGGCCAGGGTGATCAGACCGAAGGCGCTCCGGCGCGACAGGGTGGGGGTGTTGTGGGCGCAGCAGTCGGTCACGATGATCGCTCCGTGGTTGAGGGCGATGTCACGGGTAACTGCGTTCGTCCAGCTTGACTATTCAGTAGTCGTGCGGACCAGGGGGATAATACGGCCTTAAGGCTTGGGGGCGGGCGAGCGCGGCGTGTTGCGACGTCGATCCGGGCCTCTCAGCGCCCCGTGCTGACCACCCGGCTCATGTCCAGGCCCAGGGCGCGGGCGCGGGCCATCAGGCGGCTGCGTTCCGCCGCAGAGACGCTCTGGTCGCGATGCCAGATCCACCAGTCGGACTTGTTCGGCAGGGCCAGGATGGCCCAGCTGTATTCCGGATCATGGTCCCAGACCCAGTAGTTCTGGCCCGCCAGACCGCCGAAGCTGAGCAGGCCGGGCAGGGTGAAGCGGAATTTGGCGTTGGTCGTGGTGTCGGCGATGCGGGCGTTGGCGCGCAGCACCTCGTTGCGCCCGTCGGCGCGGCGGGTGCAGGTGACGACGATGCCGTAGCGGTCGGGTCGATCCTGACGCGTGAAGTCGATCTGGGCCCGGCTGCAGTCCTTCTGGACGTCGTTATGGCTGCGCTCGATCTCGAACCAGCGGCCGTCGAACCGGTCCAGATCGACGGCCCGCGACTGGGCCAGGGCTGCGGAGGGCAGGGCGATCAGGGCGGCGGCGACGAGGGAGGCGGTAATCTGGGCGGCGCGGATCATCGGGCGTATCCTCGTTCGGGTTTGAAAAACGGATACGTTGCAAGCCGGCCTTCGGTTGCCGTCAGGGGTTCAGGCGCGCCCGATTGACGGCCCAGTCGGCGCGCGTCTGACCCCACAGGTCGATGACATGATCCTGCATCGGCTCGGGCAACTGGCCGCGTCCACGATTGACCGAGCCCAGCCGCGTCGCCACCCGGGCCGAGGGCAGGTTGTCGGGATCGATACAGTGGATCACGTCGCCCCAGCCCAGGACGTCGAAGGCGTAGTCCATCGTCGCGGCTGCGGCCTCGACCGCATAGCCCTTGCCGGTGGCGTCGCGGTGCAGGCTCCAGCCCACCTCACGGCCCGGCCAGCCATAGGGGTGGAGGGGGCCGATCCGTCCGACCCATAGACCGGTCGATTTTTCCAGGATGGAGAACATGCCTTCGCCCGTCAGGGCCCACATGCCGGCGATGGTGCAGAGGGTGCGCCAGACCTGGGGCGGGGGTTGGACGCCGCCGATGAAACGGGCGGTCTCCTCATCGGCCATGAATTCGGCCCAGCGTGGAAAATCCTCGACCGCCGGCGGACGCAGGATCAGCCGCGCCGTCTCCAGCGTCGGACCGAGGGTTACGTGCGGCGGAACGGCGTAGGTCACAGCAGATACTCCCGCTCCAGCGCATACTGGCTGCCGTCGCCGGTCAGGACGCTGGAATAGAGGCCGAAGCGGTCGATGCGGATCGGCGGCGAGTGCAGCAGATTGTGGCCCGCCATCCAGGCGCCGATCCGGTCCGGATTGGTCTGGGGCTTCAGATAGGCCAGGGTGACGTGCGGGCGGTAGTCGCGGGCCTCCAGCGTCAGCCCCGCCCGTTCGCCGGCCTTCTTGCAGCGGCCCGCCAGGACGGCCAGCCTTTCGTTGGGCGTCTCGATCCCGGCCCAGAGGGTGTGGCTGCGGTGGTCGTCGCCGAAGGCGCCCACGCCCTTCAACACGATCTCGAAGGGGCCGCCGGCGACGCGGGCCAGTTCGGAGGCCAGGTCGTCAGCCCGGCGCTCGTCGGTCTCGCCGTAGAAGGCCAGGGTGACGTGCAGGGCGTCCAGGGGTCGCCAGCGCGCGCCCGGAAGGCCCGACTGGCGGCGTTTCAGCGTCTCCTCGACGTCCGGCGGCAGGGTCAGGGCGGTGAACAGGCGCAACATGCGACCGAAGGTAGCGGCAGGAACCGCGCCCTCCAAGTCCGGTTTTCCTTGCAGTGGAGCCTGTGGCTCACGATATTCGAGCCCTGTGATCGGAGAAGTCTCTCCGGCCAATCGGAGAAAGCACGTCGCCATGAGCGATTTCAACAACGGCTACGCCCGCCCCCTGCCGCAGACGGCCGACATGTCGGTGGACGCCGGCCTGCGCGGCTTCATGCTGGGCGTCTACAACAAGCTGGCCCTGGGCCTCGTGGTCGCCGCGGCCCTGGCCTATGTCACCGGCAATGTGCCGGCGGTGCAGCAACTGCTGTTCGGCGTGACGCCGGACGGCCGCGTCGGCCTGACCATGCTGGGCATGATCGTCCAGTTCTCGCCCCTGGTGCTGCTGTTCGGCTCGATGTTCTTCATGAAGAACCCGACGGCGAAGGGCGTGAATCTGCTGTACTGGGCCGTGGTCGCCTCGATCGGCGCGGGCCTGGGCGTCCTGTTCCTGCGCTATACGGGCGCCTCGCTGGCCTCGACCTTCCTGGTCACGGCGGCGGCCTTCGGCGGTCTGAGCCTGGTGGGTTACACCACCAAGAAGGACCTGACGGCCATGGGCACCTTCCTGATCTTCGGCGTGATCGGCCTGATCGTCGCGATGATCGTCAACATGTTCATGCAGTCGGGGACCCTGTACCTGATCATCTCGGGCCTGGGCGTGCTGATCTTCGCGGGTCTGATCGCCTATGACACCCAGCGTCTGAAGATGACCTACTACGCCCTGGGCGGCGACCAGAACGCCATGGGCGTGGCCACGGGCTTCGGCGCCCTGAGCCTGTTCATCAACTTCGTGAACCTGTTCCAATTCCTGCTGGCTTTCATGGGCGGCAACCGGAACTAAGACCTGTCGCAAGACGGATGCGGAAAGGGCCCCTCGCGGGGCCCTTTCTTTTGGGTCAGTCGATCACCTGGAACTTCCGCCCATCGAACACCCGTAGCGCCTGGGCCAGATCGCGGCCGCGTTTGAGGATCTGGCCGCCTTCGCCGATGATCGCCCACTGGCCCTGGCGCGCCTGGAGCGCCGGGCGTTTCTCGATGCGGTAGAAGGGGGCGTCGCCCGACCGGCGGAAGACGGCGAACTCGGCGAAGTCCTTGTGGCCGACCATGGCGTAGTCGCGCCATTCCCCCTGGGCGACCATGCGGCCATAGACCCGCAGGATCAGGTCCAGCTCGCGCCGTTCGAAGAAGACCGTGCCGGATTGGGGCTGGGCCTCGTGCGGGGTCATGCTCATGGTCTGAACTTAGTCGCCCCGGCGAGCGGCGCCAGAGGGGTCTGGCGGGGAAGAAAACGTCCGCGACACCAAATGGCCCTGTTTCGGTCCTTCGCCCGCCCGTTTGGAAGGCGAGATACCGATCATCGGCTCGTCGGAGTTCGGAAGCGTCCGGATCCTGAACAGCCCCCCCAGCCCCCTGGATGTTTCCACAAAGGGCTCCGGCGGCCGATGCTTCCTCCAAGCGAGCGCCCGCCTTGCCGATCCCCTCCCCCTCCCAGGCAAGGCGGGTGTTTCTTTCTGGAGCCAGGCTCGGGTCGGATGCGCCACGGTCGGCGCCCGACCCGAAGCCTTTAGGCCGCGCCCTCAGGCCGTAAGAGGGATTTCCAGGTTCACCGTCACCGTATCGCCATTGCGGCGCGCCTCGACCGCAGTCGCGCCCGCCGATCCGCGCAGGGCCTCGGCCGCCGCGCGGGCGTCTGCGACCGGGGCGCCCCCGACTGAAGTGATGATGTCGCCGGCGATCAGTTCGCCCTGGGCCGCCGCCGAGCCGCCCTCGACAGCGACGACCTGAACCTCGCCATCGAGGTCGCGCAGGGTGGCGCCGTAAGCCAGCACCCGGTCCGCGCCGATATGGACCGCGCCCTCGACGGGGGTCGCAACCGTCAGGGCGGTCGTGGCCTCGTGCCCGGCGCGCAGATAGACCACGTTCAGGCTGGACCCCGGCGCGGCGACGCCGACCGTGGCGTTGACCGACCCGGCGTTGGCCACCGGCCGGCCCTGGATGCGGGTGACGACGTCGTCGTCGCGCAGGCCTGCCCGTTCGGCCGGCGAGCCGGGGGCCACGTCGGCGACCACGGCCCCGCGCACGATGCCCAGCCGCATCTCGCGGGCGCGTTCGGCGGTCAGGGAGGCGAAGATGGCCCCGGTCTCGCCGCGCTTGACCTCGCCGTGGGCGCGCAGCTGGTCGGCGACATACAGCATGATCCGCGTCGGCACGGCGAAGGCGATGCCGTCATTGCCCCCGCCCATGCCGCCCGACAGGATGGAGGTGTTGATCCCGATCAGCCGCCCCCGGCTGTCCAGCAGCGGCCCGCCGGAATTGCCCGAGTTCACGGCTGCGTCGGTCTGGATATAGTCCTCGACGGCGTCGCCCAGGCCCGAACGGTTCAGGCCCGAAATGACCCCCATGGTCAGGGTCTGGTCCAGGCCCAGCGGATATCCGACCGCAAAGGCCAGGTCGCCGGTCCGCAGGGTGTCGGAATCGACCGTCTGGACCTGTTTCAGGTTCAGCGGCCGGCCGTCGGGCACGATCTTCAGCACGGCGATGTCGGTGGCCTTGTCCGCCCCGACCAGGACGGCGTCGAACAGGCGGCCGTCGGTCAGGTCGACGGTGAATTTCCGCCCGTTCTCGACCACGTGGTTGTTGGTGATCAATATGCCCTGGGCCGCGTCGACGATGACGCCCGAGCCCGAGGCGTAGGGTTTGGGATCGTCGGCGTCCGAGCTGGGGCCGCGCGACTGGCCCAGGGTCGTCACCTGGACCACGGCGGGCAGGGAGGCCTCCAGGCCGGCGGCGAAACTGAAGACTCCGCGCCGGGCGTCATAGGGAAGATAGCTGGGGCCGGACTGCGCCGGAGACTGCGCAAGGACCGGACCGGCGAAGGCCAGCAGAGCGGCCGCAAGAGCGAGGGTCGAGGCGGCCGTGGAGCGAAGCGTCATCGAGATTTCCTTGATCGAGACGCGACTCTAGCCCGAGTTCTCGCGCATGACGATGGGCTCGGCGGCGGCTTGTTTCGGGGGGTTGCAAAACAAGGCTTGCGTCAGGCCCGCTCCCACATGACCATTGACGTTCGCGAACACCCGGAGCCGCCGCATGAGCCAGACGACGATCGACCGCGCCCGCTCTGGTTTGACGGCGTTCGACCGCCTGTTCCGCGAGCACCCCCGCCAGGTCGGCGAGACCTATCTCCAGCATATGGCCGCTTCGACCGTCTTCGGTTTCCGCCTGCTGCGGCTGGCCGGCGCCGCCTTCGCCCACGCCCTGGTCCCTGGCGTGCACAAGACCACCGTCTCCACCGCCGTGCGCGGCATGGCCCAGGAAATGGGCGGCCGGGCGGAAGAGGCGAAACTGACCCGGATGCGCGATGCTGGGGTGTGGGACGTGGGGCTCTAGTCGGGTCGGGAACCGCCCGGCCATGCAATTGCCGGGGTTCGTGCTATATAGGCCGGCTAAACCGCATCCAGGATCGCCGCCTTGAGCATCACGCTCGATCTTTCCCGTGTCTCCAACGCGCCCGCTTTGAAGGCCCCCGTCAACCTGTCCGGTCTGACGCGCGCGGGCCTGCGCCAGGCGCTGATCGACGCGAACGTCTGTCCGCCCGAAAAGGCCAAGATGCGCGCCAGCCAGGTGTGGAGCTGGATCCACCACTACGGCGTCACCGAGTTTTCGGCCATGAGCAATGTGGCCAAGGACATGCAGGCCAAGCTGGCCGAGCATTTCACCCTGGCCCGGCCCGAGATCGTCGAACGCCAGGTGTCGAAGGACGGCACCCGCAAATGGCTGATCCGCACCGCCCCGGGCATCGAGATCGAGACCGTCTATATCCCCGACGTGGGCCGGGCCGGCGCCCTGTGCGTGTCCAGCCAGGTCGGCTGCACCCTGAACTGCACCTTCTGCCACACCGGCACGCAGAAGCTGGTCCGCAACCTGACCGCCGCCGAGATCGTGGCCCAGGTTCAGGTGGCGCGTGACGACCTGGAGGAATGGCCGTCGCCGAAGGAAGACCGTCGCCTGTCGAACATCGTCTTCATGGGCATGGGCGAGCCGCTCTATAATTTGGACCATGTGGCCGACGCCATCGACATCATCTCGGACAATGAGGGCATCGCGCTGTCGAGGCGCCGGATCACCGTCTCGACCTCGGGCGTGGTGCCGCAGCTCGACGCCCTGGGCACGCGCACGGCGGCCATGCTGGCCATCAGCCTGCACGCCACCAACGACGCCCTGCGCGACGTCCTGGTGCCGCTGAACAAGAAATACCCGCTGGACCAGCTGATGGCGGGCATTCGGGCCTATCCGGGTCTGTCGAACGCGCGCCGGGTGACGTTCGAATACGTCATGCTGAAGGGCGTCAACGACAGCCCCGATGAGGCGCGGGCCCTGCTGAAGCTGATCGAGGGCATACCGGCCAAGATCAACCTGATCCCGTTCAACCCCTGGCCGGGCGTCGAATACGAATGCTCGGACTGGAAAACGATCGAGCGTTTCGCCGCCATCCTGAACAAGGCCGGCTACGCCAGCCCCATCCGCACGCCGCGCGGCCGCGACATCCTGGCCGCCTGCGGCCAGCTGAAGTCCGAGAGCGAGAAGGTGCGGGCGAGCACGCTCAGGAAGACGGAGCAGGCGGCGGCTTAGTTTCGTTGCCTTCCCATGAGATGGGGAGGGCGTCGCGCGTGGCGTACAGGGGTTTTTGAGGCCCCTCGGGCGCGGGTGATGCGGAAATGCCCCCTCCGCCACGGCTGAAGAAGCGCCGCGCCATCGCCCCAGAGGGGAGGTGACGGCCCCTTCGACACATAATGTCACGCACTGTGTCCGCCGCGCGCTTGCGGATTGGGGCGGCAATCGGGCAAGGCGTGTGGATATGGACCCATCACTGTCCGACGTTCTGTCCAGCGCCGAGGTGCAGGCTTTCGCCTCGGGCTTTCCGGTCATGGTCATGCACCTG